>Ga0315912_10000231_pt1 | contig 120110 bp, 105 predicted proteins | sample VfabasoilMG_FD_204469 | JGI IMG/M metagenome (GOLD analysis project Ga0315912, IMG submission 204469) | Garden soil microbial communities collected in Santa Monica, California, United States - V. faba soil | ecosystem: Environmental > Terrestrial > Soil > Garden | place: USA: California... | reverse complement strand
CACCCCGCCTGGCGCGCTTCGCTCGCTCCCGCTCCGCTCCGCGCGCGTTCGCCCCCTACTTGACGCCATGCATCAGTTTCTGGACGGTCGGCGCCGCGAGGAAGAGCACGACACCTGCGGCCAGCAATACCCAGAAGCCGAACGTATAGCCGCTCAAGGCCGAGGCCGTCGTCATGCCACCCTCACCGCTGACGGCGCTGGCAAAGATGCCGGACAGGTTGTTGCCGATGCCGGTTGAGAGGAACCAGCCGCCCATGCCGAGGCCCACCAGGCGAACCGGCGCCAGTTTCGTCACCATCGAGAGGCCGATCGGCGAGAGGCAGAGCTCGCCGACGGACTGGATGATGTACACCGTCGTCAGGGTCCAGAAGGGGATCTTGTTGTCCGCGCTGACCAGGCTCGACAAGGCGTACATCAGCAGGAGAAACGCCAAGCTGTTGAACAGAATCCCCAAGCCAAACTTGCGTGGAATGGACGGGTTGCCGTTTCGCTTCGCGAGCCACACCCAGACCCACGCCACCACCGGCGCGAGGACGATGATGGCGACGGAGTTGACGCTCTGGAACCAGGCCGTCGGGAAAACGAAGCTCCCGAGGTTGCGATTCACGATCTGATCCGCCAGGAACGTGAACGAGCTGCCGGCTTGTTCGAAGAACATCCAGAACATGATGTTGAAGGTGAAGATGATCATCATGGCGATCACCTTGTCGCGAGCGACCTTGCCGTCGCGAATGCCCTCGGCCATCAACATCACGGCGAGCCCCACGAACATCAGGGTCAGCACGTACTGCAGGTTCTTGCCGCCGACGGCCAGCAGGAAATACACGACAGGAATCGCCAGCACGGCGCCGACCATGACCATCACGAGGCGCTGCGCCCCGCCCTCGGCGACCGACGGCGCGCCGATGCCCTTGAGCTGACTGCGGCCGATGTAGAACCACACGAGGCTGACGAGCATGCCGACGCCCGCGGCCATGAACACGACCTTGTAGGCCGGCGCGGCATCGGTGCCGAACACCGACTGCGCGAGCCAGCCGGTGAGCAGCGGCGCGACGAAGGCGCCCGCGTTGATGCCCATGTAGAAGATCGTGAACCCGCTATCCCGCCGCTCGTCCGCCGTGGCGTAGAGTTTGCCGACGATGGTCGAGATGATCGGCTTGAACATGCCGTTGCCGACCACGATGGTCGCGAGGCCGAGTTTGAAGATCGTGGCATCGGGCATCGAGATCATGAACAGCCCGGCGGCCATGAACACCGCGCCGACGAGGATGGACCGTTGATAGCCGAGAATTTTGTCGGCGACGTAGCCGCCGAAGATCGCCGCGGCGTAGACCAGGGCGAGATACGAGCCGTACGTGAGGTTGGCGTCCGCCTGGCCCGTGGGTGACCCGCCGTGGAACTGCGCCACGATGTAGAGCACCAGCGCCCACCGGATGCCGTAGAAGGCGAAGCGCTCCCAGAACTCCGACATAAACAGCATCCAGAGCGGAGCGGGGTGGCCGAGCACCTGATTGAACTGCGGAATCGGCGTCTCGGTTCGGGGCGCTGCGGGACTGCTCATGCGATCACTCCTCGTAGGGCGCGACGCGTGTCGCGGGCTTAGGGTTTCTTTTCCGGAACGAACCCGGGCGGCGGCGCGGCCGATGCGCCGAAGAAGAACTCTTCCATCTGCTTGGCCACGATCTGCTGCGCTTCCTTCTGGAAGGGCAGCAGCCGGTATTCATTGAGGATCATCTTCATGCGTTCTTCCCACTCATCCCAGGCTTCCTGGGAGACGTGGTCGAAGATGCGCTGGCCGAGCGGACCGGGCCAGGGCGGCGCATCGAGGCCCGGCAGTTCTCGGCCGAGCTTGACGCACTGCACCATGCGTCTGGACTGGGGGTCGGTCATGTCGTCGGCATCTTATCCGAAACCGCGTGCCGGACCTGTCCTGCACCAGACTGGGCCCCTTGGGGCGGTGCGCCATACCATAATGGACCTGGTCGTCATTCCATGTGGACACGGTGCCGGCGTTACGTCGTGCTGGTCGCTCTGCTCAGTCTGGTCGGGGTCTTGCCGGCCCAGGCGCAGTACTTCGGGCGGAACAAGATCCAGTACCGCACCTTCAAGTTCAACATCCTCAAGACCGAGCATTTCGATCTGTACTACTACCCGGAAGAAGCCGAAGCGGCGCAGATTGCGGCGCGCCTGGCGGAGCGCTGGTACGCCCGGCTGTCCCGATTCTTCACGCACGAACTCCGCGGCCGGCAGGTGGTGATTCTCTACGCCTCGTCGGCGCAGTTCCGCCAGACCAATGCCGTCGATGAACTGATCGGCGAGGGCACCGGCGGGCTGACGGAGGCGATCAAGCGCCGGATTGTGTTGCCCATGTCGGGGTCGTTGTCCGACACGGATCACGTGCTCGGTCACGAGCTGGTCCACGCGTTTCAGTTCGACATTACGGGCGCCGATCCGCGCGAAACCGAATTCTCCGCGCCGGACATTCTCACGTTTCCGCTCTGGTTCTCGGAAGGCATGGCGGAGTACATCTCGCTGGGGGCCGTGGACGCGCAAACCACGATGTGGCTGCGCGACGCCGCACTGCGCGAGAAACTGCCGTCGATCAAGGAGCTCGACGATCCCCGGTATTTTCCGTACCGCTGGGGCCACGCGTTCTGGGCCTACATCGGCGCGAAGTATGGGGACCGCGCGGTGGCGTCGTTGCTGCGGTCGGCTGCGAATCCGCGTTCGGATCTGATCGGTCTGGCGCTCCAACTGGGGACGACACCTGAGGCCTTGACGGACGACTGGCACGCGGCGATTCGACGATCCACATCGGCCGCTGTGGCCGAGGCGCCGGCGCTCACGAGTGACGCGCGGCTCGTTGTATCGAAGGGCACGGGCGGCGGACGCTACAACGTCGGCCCGCGGCTCAGTCCGGACGGCCGAGAAGTCGCGTTCTTTTCGGAACGCGGGCGTCTCTCGATCGAATTGTTCGTCGCCGACGCGGCGACGGGCCGAATTCTCCGGAAGTTGTCGTCCTCGGCGAGCGACCCCCATTTCGACAGCCTGGAATTCCTGAATTCCGCCGGTGCCTGGAGTCCGGATTCACGGACCCTCGCGGTGGCCGCGATTCGCGCCGGCCGGCCCGTGCTGGCGCTGCTCGATTCCAAGTCCGGCGACGTGCGACGCGAACTGGCGCTGCCGGGGCTGGATGACGTGCTCAATCCGTCATTCGCGCCCGATGGCCGTTCGCTCGTCTTCAGTGGCAATCGTGGCGGCCTGGTCGATCTGTATCGCCTGACGATCGACACCGGCGCCCTGGATCAGCTGACGAAAGATCCGTTTGCGGATCTCGAACCCGTGATGACGCCCGACGGCAAGACGATCATCTTCGTGACGGAGCGGTTCAGCACGAACCTCGAGACGCTCGAGGCCGGCGCGTTGCGGCTCGCGCGACTGGACGTGGCGACACGCGAGGTGCATCTGATCTCGGGGTTCCTGGGCGGCAAGCACCTCAGCCCGCAGATTTCTGGCGATGGCAAGACCGTGACCTTTCTCGCGGATCCCGATGGCATCAGTAATTTGTATCGGATGCCGATCGACGGCGGTCCCGTCACACGGTTGTCGTCGTTCCTGACCGGTATCGCCGGCATCACCGGATCCAGTCCGGCGTTGAGCATCGCGGCATCCGGACGCATGGCGTTCACGGTGTTCGAAAACGATGGCCATTCGATCTATGCGCTCGAGGAAGCGGACGTTCGGCAGACCGTGGCGCCGCAGGCCGCGCGCCGCGCCGCATTGTTGCCCGGACGCGACACGGCGACCGGTGACGTGCAGTCGTTGCTGGCCGACGCCAAACGCGGGCTACCGGCCTCGACCATCAAACCCGCGAGCGAACCGTACGGCCGCCGCCTCAAGCTCGACACGATCAGTCAGCCGTCGTTCAGCGTCGGCGTCAGTTCGTTCGGCACGTTCGTCGCCGGCGGCATGTCGGCGGCGTTCAGCGACGTGCTGGGCGACCGACAGCTCGGTGTCTCGGTGCAGGCCGCCGGCACGGTGCGCGACATTGGCGGCCAGTTGGTCTACGCCAATCGCCAGCATCGCTGGAACTGGGCCGCCGGAATCGACTTGATGCCCTATCGCAGCGGGTTCATGACGGTCCGCTACGACCCGGTGATCGACCGAACCGTCGTGACGACCGTCATCGAACGCCAAACGAACCGCGGTGTGTTCGGTACCACGTCGTACCCGTTGAACCGATCGACGCGGATCGAGTTCAGTGGCGCGCTGCGGCGGCTACAGTTCTCGGGCGAGACGATGGTCAGCCAGTATGCGTCGAACACCGACATCCTGCTCGATCAGCAACTGGCCGTTCAGCCGCCGGATCGGCCTCTGTATTTGGCCGAGGGCAGCGTGGCGTTCGTGCGCGATACCTCGTTCTTCGGTGCCACCAGCCCGATCCTTGGCGCACGGTCTCGCTTTGAAGTCGGACAGACGCTCGGATCGCTCCAGTACACGACCGCCCTCGCGGACGTGCGCCGTTACTACATGCCGGTCAAACCAATCACCATCGCAGTGCGCGGCATGACGTACAGCCGATTGGGCAACGACGCCGAGTTCCATCGGCTCCCGAAGCTCTTCGTCGGTTACCAGGATCTGGTGCACGGCTACGGACTCGGGTCTTTTGACCTTCAGGACTGCGATGAACACAGCGTGGACGGCACGTGTGCCGTCTTCAACAACCTCACCGGCAGCGGCGTCTTCGTGGCGAATATTGAAATGCGCGCGCCGCTGGCGGGCTTGCTGACGCACGAAATGGACTATGGCCGCATTCCGATCGAAGTCGCCGGATTCGCCGACGCCGGTGTGGCCTGGTCGCTGGACAGCCGGCCCTCGTTTCTCGGCGGCACGCGGAGCCTGGTGAAAAGCGTCGGCGTCGCCGCCCGCGTCAACCTGTTTGGCATCTTCATCATCGAAGTGTCCGCATCGCACCCGTTCGATCGCGCCCTCGGAAGAATCCAGTGGCAGGTCGGGTTTAGGCAGGGATTTTAGGGTCGCTTGTCAGTTCACACGGAGCCACGGAGGACAAAACGGAGCCACGGAATAATTCTTGGGAGTGACCACGTGACAAGAGCCTTACCAAGAAATTACTCCGTATCTCCGCGTCCCTCCGTGACTCCGTGTGGACTGACCCGATCTTCTAATGCCTTGCTAATAGCTCCACCTGGACACGTGCATCGTTGAAGCACGCGCCGCCTGCGATGTCGGTGAGCGAGTCGGGCACCAGCGCATTTGATGTCGCGCCGTTGAACGTGCTGCGCGCCCAGAGTCCCTTGGCCAGCGACACGGTGCCCGGCCGCACTTCGGCCGTGACGTTCGCCTGGCAATGAACCTCGCCGAGGCCGTTGAAAATCCGGATCGGGTCGCCGTCTGCGATGAGGCGAGCCTGGGCGTCCGCCGGATTGATCTTCATCCGCGCGGTCGCCGGCCGCAGTTCGCCCAGCGTCGACGAGATCGTGTGCGTGCTCGCGGGCGAGATGAGCGCCAGCGGATAGTCCCGCGTCGCGGGATCCGGCGCATACGCATAGAGTCCGTCGCGCGACGCCAGTCCTGCCGGAAACAGATGCGCCTTCTGATCGGGCGTCTTCGGAAACACATCCACGAACTGGATCGGCGTGCCGCCGCCCGGCGCGTTCGGACGCCGTCCGTCGAGAATCGCGGCCGCGTGCCCTTCAGGAAGGCGAGCCGTCAGATCGAGCAGACCGCCGGTTTCTCCCAGGTCGGGCAGTTCATCGATCTGCCCCAGTCGCACGGCGAGTTCTTCGAACACGTCGTGATTTGGGCGCGCCTCGCCGACCGGCGCAATCGCCGGCTGCACCAGGTGCAGATGGTACGCGCCGTAGCCCTTCGCGATGTCGTACTGCTCGAGGAACGTCGTCGCCGGCAACACGACGTCGGCGTAGTTCGCGGTGTCAGTCATGACCTGCTCATGTACAACCGTAAACAGGTCTTCCCGCAGAAGGCCCTGCCTCACGCGATTCTGATTCGGCGCGGTCGCGAGCGGATTGCAGTTGTAAACGAACAGGGCGGCGATCGGCGGATCCCGGTACTCGAGTAACGCCTCGCCGAGCAGGTTCATATTGACGACGCGCGAGGCGGGCGCGGGCACGTTGATCAGCGCGTCGGCCTGAATACCCCAGGCGCCCGAATTGCTCATGGTGTAGCCGCCGCCGCGCACGCCGAATTTTCCTGCGACGGCCGGCAGCGCGAGAATCGCCATCGTGGCGGCGCCGCCATTACGGTTGCGTTCCTGGCCCCAGCCGCATCGGATCACGGCCGGTGACGTCGTGCCGTACCACTCGGCCAGTTTCGCGAGGTCTTCGCGGTCGACGCCGGCTTCCGAGGCCGCGCGATCCAGTGTCCATGGTTCGGCCGACTGCCGCAGTTGATCGGATCCGACCGTGTGCGCACCCAGAAACGCGGCGTCGGCCCAGCCGCGCGCGAACAGTTCGCGAATCAGGGACAGCGCGACCGGAAGGTCAGCGCCGGGTTTGACGGGAATGTGCAGGTCGGCGATGCGCGCCAGCGGCGTGCGGCGTGGATCCACGACGACCAGCCGCGCGCCGTCTTTCTGCGCACGCTTGATGTACGACACCAGGTGAATGCCGGTCGCCGACGGATTGCATCCCCACACGACGATGAGTTTCGCGTGGGCGTAGTCGTCATAGCCGATGCCGGCCATCTTGCCGTACATCGCCATGGCGGCCGCGCCGGTGGGCGCCGCGCACAGCGTGCGCGCGAGACCCGAGGCGCCGAAGCGGCGGAAGAACCGCGAGTCGCCGAAATCATTCGTCAGGACGCCGTTCGATCCGCCGTAGTGATAGGGCAGCACGGACTCGGCGCCGAAGCGGTCGCGCGCGTCGCGGAGGCGGTCCGCGATGAGATCGAGCGCCTCGTCCCACGGGACGCGGGAGAATGTGCCCGATCCCTTGGGCCCGGTCCGCACGGCTGGGTGCAGGATGCGTTCGGCGTGATACACGCGGCGATCGAACTGCCGGACCTTGCCGCAGATGTAGCCGCCGGTCGAAGGCGCCGCGACGGATCCGTCAATGCTGAGCACGCGGCCGCGTTCGACCGTGACCGACAGGCTGCAACTGTCCGGGCAATCGAGCGGGCAGGCGGTTTGAACGACGGAACGCCCCCAGGATCGCGGGGGCGAAATCTTCGGGTCAGCCATGGTGCAAGTGTAAGGCTACTATGTAGCCACGTGGCCGCAACGTCACAGCCTCGGGTGGTGATCATTGGCGGAGGGTTTGGCGGCCTGTGGGCGGCCAAACGGCTCGCGCGTGCGCCGGTTGACGTGCTCCTGCTCGATCGCCGCAACCATCACGTCTTTTCGCCGTTGCTTTATCAGGTCGCCACCGCGGGACTGTCGCCGGGTGACATTGCGTCGCCAATCCGGTGGGTGCTGCGGCGTCAAAACAACCTCAAAGTCTGGCTGGCGGAGGCGACGTCGGTCGATGTGTCGCGAAAGGTCGTGCAGCTCACCGACGGTGAGGTGCCGTACGACCATCTGATAGTCGCGGCCGGCTCTCGGCCTACCTACTTCGGCCACGACGAGTGGGCCGCCTACGCCCGCGGTCTCAAGACCATGGAAGACGCGATTGCCATGCGCCAGCAGGTGCTGGTCGCTTTTGAACGCGCCGAACGAGAACGTGATCGGGCCGTTCAACGGCGGCTGCTGACATTTGTCGTCATCGGGGGCGGGGCGACTGGCGTGGAGCTTGCAGGAGCACTGGCCGAGATCTCTCGACACGCACTGGAACACGAATTCCGCACGATTCACCCGGAAACAGCGCGGGTGATTCTGATCGAAGGCGGACCCGACGTACTTGCGACTTACGTACCTGCGCTGTCGAAATTCGCACGGAGCGCACTCGAAGAGTTGGGCGTCTCTGTCTGGACGGGCACGCGGGTGACCTCGATCGAGCAGGGTCTGGTTCGGTTGGGCACGGAGACGATTGAGGCAGAAACAGTCCTGTGGGCCGCAGGCGTCGTGGCGGCGCCGATTGGCGCGACGCTCGGCGTGCCGCTGGATCGAACGGGACGGGTCATCGTGAATCCGGACCTGACGATTCCCGGCTGCCATGAGGTGTATGTGGTGGGGGACATGGCAAGTCTGGCAGGTGCCAACGGCCAACTCTTGCCGGGCGTCAGCCAGGTCGCGATGCAGGAAGCGAAGTGGGCCGCTGACAACATTCTTCGGACGATCGCGGGCAAGCCTCGCACGGCGTTCGTGTATCGCGATCTCGGGAACATGGCCACCATCGGACGGCATCGGGCGGTCGGTGATCTCGGGTGGCTGCGAATCAAAGGCTACGTGGCCTGGTGGTTCTGGTTGGTGTTACATATTTTCTGGTTGATTGGTTTTCGCAACCGCTTGACCGTGATGACGCAGTGGGCGTTTTCCTACATGACCTATCAGCGCTCGACGCGACTGATTACAGGTGACGAGACATGGCCCGGACCTCCTCGCTGAACGTCGAACCGATTCGCTGGTGGGTGCTGTCCCCGGTCGTCGCCCTGTTCGTCGCGCTGGTGCCGATACCCGCCTGGGTCGTCGATGAATTCTATTCGCGCGACATGTATCCGTGGCTCCAGCGATGGATGACCACGTTTACGAACGTGTTGCCGTTCGCGGTGCTCGACGTCATCCTGCTGGCGACCATCGTCGCGGTGGGCTACCGCATCGTGCGGCTGTACAACGTGGCGCGGCAGCGTGGAGTGATCGACGCCCTGTGGGAGGGCCTGCGCCGGATCATTCGGGCGGTTTCGATTGCCACCTTGTTGTTTCTGTGGGCGTGGGGCTTCAACTACCGCCGGCTCCCGCTCGAAAATGCGCTGAAGAACGGGGTGGCGGAGCAGCCGACGATCGAAGCGCTCACCATTGCGTTCGGGGACGCGGCCGCGCTCGCCAGCCGGCTGAGGCCGCAGGTGCAGACCGAAGGCCGGTTTCACTCCATCGGGCTCGAACTGAAGGAGCCGATGAACGTGGCGTTGCAATCACTCAGCCGCGAACCGCTGCACGTGCCCGGTCAGCCCAAGTACTCCCTGGTCCTGACACCGTTCTTCACCTGGTCGGGCGTGACCGGCATGATGAATCCCTTCGGGCACGAATCCATCGTCCTGCCGGATCTGCTGCCATTCGAACGCCCGTTTGTCCTGGCGCACGAATGGGCGCACCTGGCGGGACACGCCGACGAAGCGGAAGCCAGCGCGGTCGGTTGGCTCGCCTGCATGAAAGGCGATCCGACGCTGGCCTACAGTGCGAGTCTGTTTCTGATTGGCGAGACGATGGCCGCACTGCCGGAGTCCAGCCGCGCAACACTGACGGCGCGTCTGGATCCCGACGTCCGGGGTGACCTGGACGCGATCTCAATCCGCCGCCGCAAAGAGAAACCGGCGGTGCAAAAGACGGCCTCGCGCGTCTACGACGAATATCTGCGGGCGAATCGCGTGGCCGATGGCACGGCCAGCTACGGACGCTCGCTGCGGTTGATCCTCTCGTCGCCCCTCCGCGACGCGCTCTCCGGCTACACGATCTCCGCCCGCTAATCGACTTGTCACGACGAAATCACCATGTAGGGCCATGAAGGGCCATGGGGATGATGGCCTGGTGGCCCGGCTACGCCGGGCCAGCGATGAGAGGACACGTCGGAAACGCAAGAGCCCTGTATTCGTGTTCGGCTCTTGTGTTTCCGACGTGTCCTCTCATCGCCAGCCGCCGAAGGCGGCCGCCAGGCCGTTCGCCTCTCGATGAACGTGACCGGCACCGCGAGATAGACATCACCATGGTTCCCCATGGTGAAGATCGTGGGGCGATTGTGGTCAGTCGATTTTCAGTTCGAGCGTCCGCGCGAACTGATTGAGCCAGGCGATCACCTGGCGGCGATGGTCGGGGCCCAGCAACAAGAGTTGCTTCTGCACCGGCGGCAGCGATCGCAGCGCCGCATCGTCGTGTTCGAAGTACGAGGGGCGTTTGAGCAGGATCGGATCGGTGGTTAGGTCCGGTGTCGCTTTCAGCATCCGGATCGCACGGATGATCGCCTGATCGAAATCGCCGTCCGGATACCCCAGCTCACGATAGGCCTCGTCGAACAGCGGCTTGACGTTCACATAGACCTGAGCCGCATCAGTCGCGTTCACCGCGGACAACGAGCGCACGAGGACGTTCCAGCGGGCGTAGCTGGCCGGGTCCGGGCGGCCGGTTGTGGCATCGATGGTCACACGATCAGGCGAGCGGAGCGCCGCCAGTGGCACGGCCGGCGTCTTGCCGTCGCCGATCTGGACCACCGTCAGCGTCGCGACACGCGCGACATCACCCTGGACCAGGACGCGTGCCAGCAGCGGACTCTTCGACAGCGTGGCGAACAACTCGCGGAGCATCGCGTCCGAATCCGCGAGCTTGGGCAGTTCCATCGGCTGCGGCAGCGGCCGCACCGGTGCGCGCGCGGCTTCGGACGCACTCGTCGGCGCTAGTGGGGCGGGCGCCGACTGCGCACGCGCCATCCACCACAATGTCAGCAGCGCACCGGCGATGATCGTGCCCGCGCCGAGAATCACCCAGCGGGACGTCGCTGAACGTGCCGGCGCGCGCCTCGGCACGGGCGGTCGATCCAGGTGAAGATCGTCGAAGCTCATGGCGGATTACTTGATGACCGGACGCGCCCAGTCCCATCCTTCCATGCCGCGGGCGTTCACCGCCTTCACGGCAAATTGCGTATCGGCGGGCACTGCCGGCAACGTCGCCTTCGGTGTGAGCACCGTCAGGCGCGTTTTCAACGGATTGGACGGAGGCCCATACGCCACGACGTAGCTCTTGACGCCGGCCTCAGGACTCGGCGTCCACGCCAGTTCGACGCCGGTTGCCGTGCGCGTCGCCGTGACGTCCTTCAGCCGTGATGGGCTGGACGCCAGATTGATGAGTGTCGCGGCCGTCACCTTCGCCGTCTCCAGAATCTGACGGAAATTCATCGTCTCGATGAAGTCCGTCGGCTGGTGATAGTTGGGATTGGCCAGCACCGGATACGACCCGATGCCGCCGACGATGTCGCCCCAGACGTCGTAGTAAGACTGCGCGTCCGTGCCCTTGTAGTACTTGGCGTCGTACAGGATCAAGTCGGTGAACAGAAACGCGGCGCCGTGCTGGATGTCCCGGATGCCCGGGTTGGAATAGCGGATCGTATTGTCCATCCGCGAACCCTCGGCGCCCCAGCCGATCATGTCGTTGTTCAGCGCGCCCACGATGTTCCACTTGTTCACTCCGGCCACGCGCACGAATTCCCGGCTTCCGAGCAGACCCGCTTCTTCGCCGGTGAACGACGCGAAGACAACCGTGGCCGGCAGCGGCGTGCCGGCCAGCATGCGGGCCGCCTCGAGCAGTGCCGCGGTGCCGGACGTATCGTCATCGGCGCCAGGTCCGACGGCGACCGAGTCGAAGTGGCTGCTGACGACGTAAATCAGATTCGGGTTCTCGGTGCCTTTGAGCGTGGCAAACACGTTGGCGGTCTTGCCGCCGGTGGCCTGGAGTGCGTTCGGTGTGAACCATTGCACCTCCGGCGTGTAGCCGAACGATCGGTACGTCTTTTCCAGATACTCGATCGCCTTCTGATTGCCCGGCTGCGTGATGTATTTCGAGTCGAAGTCGAAGAGCGTCTTTTCGTACTCGTAGACGCGATTCACGGCGCCGCGGGCCACCACTTGCTTGGTCAGCACCGAGACCGGTTGGAACGCCTTCGTCATGCGCGTCCGGAGATCGTTCTCGTTCGCGAGCTGACGGTCGATCCGCGCGAGCAGATCGGCGGTCGAAATCTTCTTCGTCAGATCGATCACCGTGACGTCACGTTCGGCGGACACGGTGTCGCCGTCGCGCTCGGCCGACAGAATGAGGCGCGTCCCATCCGCGGTTGGTGTCCAGGAGTACTCCGGGCTAATCGTGCGAATCGTATTGTTCGCAAAAAGGCGCGTGCGCGAACCGGTGTTGAGGTCGTACAGCTGCGACCGCCGGTGCCGCGGTTCGCCCATCACGGACAGGAGCTTGTCCTGCGTGAGAAAGCGGGGAAGCAGGTCGTGCTGAATATCGCGCGTGAGGCGGCGATGGGCGCCGGCTGCATCTGAGACGTAAATGTCCCAGTCGGTGTTCGTCATGAGCTGGTAGGCGACCAGCTTGCCGTCGGGTGAGAGCGCCGGCGCATCCATCCGTTGCGTGGCCGACGTGGTCCGTACGACTTTGGGTTCGGCGGTCGTTGTCGGGGCCACGTTGAGCGAGGTCGTGCCATCGGTGTTCCGCGTGAGCCATGCGATCGTGCTGCCATCGGCCGACAGTGTGAGCGCGGTGCCGGCGACCTTCTTCGTCGTCTTCGTGGCGAGCGACACGATGCCATACGTTGACGGCGCGCCGCCTGCCCGGCCGCCACCCTGGCCGCCGCCACCGCCTCCGCCGGCGCGGCCGCCTCCCGCGGGAGCTGCGCCTGCGCCAGCCGCCGGCGCGGCGAGTTCCGTGTACACCAGCGTGGTGCCACTCAGATCGATGAGTGGGTTGGTCTTGCGGCCCGGATCCGGCGTGAGCACCACAGGGGCTTCGCCGTCGCCGACGCTGTAGATATCCGACCGCGCCGGCTCAGCCGTGCGAGAGCCCGCGAACACGACGTGTTGATCGTCGCTCGCCCACGCGATGCTCGTTTTTGACATGCCTGGACCCGCCCAAACGGCCTCGCGGCCCGTCGCGAGATCGCGGATGACCAGTTCCGAGGCCTCAAGATTGCCGGGCGTGACCTGGCGGAGCCAGGCCAACCGGCGGCCGGCGCGATCGAACGCGACAATGCCAGTGGGCAGTTCGGCGACTTTTTCCGGCTTGGGATCGAGTTTGATGACGGAGGTGAGTGGCGCGCCGGCGACCGCCGTCTGGTAGCTCGCGTACGTGCCGTTGCCGGAAATGCGCGGCGCATTAGCCACTGGGGTTTCGGTCGTCAGCACCGTTGTCACATACAGCTCACCCGTGAGAAGCGCGACGCGATCGAAGTACTCGCCGGCGGCCGGCGATCGCATCAGCGTGCCGAGGTCGCTGAGCGCCGCCGGATAGGAACCGGCCTCCCACGCATCGACGGCGCGCTGCCAGCGCGCGGCCGGGGTCACGGTGGCTGGCGCGGATGGCGACTGGGCGACGATCGCGCTGGTGCCGGCGACGAGCGCCGCCAACGCCATCAACCGTACGGATGGGCGGTGTGACATGGAGGAAATGATACGGCAAATGACGCGGCGTGGAGCCGGGCGTGGCTGCCGTGACCTACAATGAATGTTCTTGATCGCTGGGCCCCAGTGCCCCGGCGAGTTGCCCTGAGGAGGGTGCGCCACATGACCCCGACGGTACTCGAGGCCATCAATCAGCAAGTCTCGAACGAGTTCTCCGCATCGTTTTCGTACTTGGGCATGGCCGCCTGGTGCGAGCACAACAACTTTATGGGCGCCGGCGCCTGGCTACGGGCGCAGAGCGCCGAAGAGCATGCGCACGGCACGCGACTGTTCAATTTCGTGCTGGCCCGCAATCACCAAGTCACGCTTCAGGCGATTCCGGCGCCGCAGAGCACCTTCGGGTCAATCGGCGAGGTGTTCGAGCGCGCCCTGGCGCAGGAGCAGGGCGTCAGCAAACAGATCGACGCGCTGTACGAGCTGGCGTTCAAGGAAAAGGTCTTCGCCGCGATGGCCGAGCTGCAGTGGTTCATCACCGAGCAGGTCGAGGAAGAGAAGACCGTGCGCGACATCGTCGCGAAGATCAAGATGGTCGGGCACGATCCGTCGTCGCTGCTCGACATCGATCGGGAGCTCGGCGCGAGACAAGCCCCAGCGGCGCCGGCAGGGGAGTAAGGGTCCAAGGGTCCTAGGGTCCAAGGGTCCAAAGGTCCTGGGGTCCAAGGGTCCAAGGTCCGGGTGGCGTGTGGCATTTTTTGCCATCCCATCGGACCCGCGATTGCAATTCTTGCCAATCGTTCGTCACGCTCCGTAGATTCCTTCAGCTTCTGACCGTCCTCCATTAGGGTGGCTGGCATGGTGCTTGCCTCCGTTGGAGCCATGGTTCGAAATCTGGATGATCTGCACGCGTATCAACTCGCCGTCAGCTTCAAGCTGCACGTTTACAAATTGATCGACGAGCACCCTCGCGCGAAGCAAGACTTCCTCTATGTCCGCCAGCTCGTCGATGCGTTGGGTAGCGCCGAAGGAAATATTGCCGAAGGCTGGCGACGATGGATAGCGGGCGAAATTACGCAGTTCCTTCGATACGGTCTTGCGTCCTTGGAGGAGGCCAAGGTCCGCCTCAAAGACGGCGTGCATCGCGGGTATTTCACTATGGAGGAATGCCGCGAGATCCTGACCATCGGCAACCGGTGCGGCGCTGCGACAATGGCCCTTTGGAAGTCGCTCCAGCCGTTCATCAAAAAGCGTCCGAGCCGACGCCTTCAAGGCCGAACCGTTTCTCGGCCGAAGGGCCCAAAAAACCCACCGAGTCCTGAAGGTTCGAAGAGGCGCGTTCAGAAGCGCCCAATGCGCGCGACGGATGCGCTGGGTCAGCCCGACGACGATATGTAGGAAGCGGACCTTTGGACCTTTGGACCTTTGGACCCTTGGACCCTTGGACCCTTGGACCTTTGGACCGACAGGTGTCCTAGTTCAGCTGCCTTGCCGCGTCTTCTGTCGTGGCGAAGCGTTCGAAGATGCCGTCGAGGCCCGCGATTTGCAGAAGTTCGGTGATGCGGTCGGGTGTGCCGACCAGCCGGAGGCGGCCGCCGCGGCGGGTGACCGTGACGTGCGCGGCAATGATTTCTCCCAGCCGCGTGCTGTCGATGTAGTGCACACCCGAAAGATCCAGCAGCACGTGGCGCGCGCCCGTTTCGACGGCGGTCGCCACCGCGGCTTTCAGCATGCCTGGCTGATCATTCACCGTCAGCCGTCCCGCCAATTTGAGAATGGCGATGTTGCCGGTTTGCCGCTGCGTGATCTCCATGGGTGGTCGCCATTATAGAACGGGCTAGCCCCAGCGCTCACTTGAGTTGACGTGGTACGAGTGCTTTTCGCGGCTCCGCCGCGCCTCCCAACCACGTCAAGTCAAGTGACGCGGGGTATAGAATATCGGGCTATGTCTGATATCGCCGTCCTGAATGCTGCACGCCGCGTCCCGACACCCGTGAACGAGCCGATTCGGTCCTACGCGCCGGGCTCCCCCGAGCGCGCGGAACTGAAGGCGCGCCTGGCGTCCATGGCCAATGAGCACGTGGATATTCCGCTCATCATCGGCGGCCAGGAAATTCGCACCGGCAAGACCCAGCAGTCGGTGATGCCGTTCAAACATAAGCACGTGCTCGCCCAGTACCACATGGCTGAGCCCAAGCACATTCAGATGGCGATCAAGGCCGCCATGGCGGCGCGCCGCGAGTGGTCAGGATGGTCGTTCGAAGACCGCGCGGCCGTGCTGCTCAAGGCGGCCGAGTTGCTCGCGACGTCCCAGCGCGCGACGGTCAACGCGGCCACGATGCTCGGCCAGGCCAAGACGGCCTTTCAGACCGAGATTGACGCCGCGTGCGAACTGATTGATTTCTGGCGCTTCAACGTCAGCTATGCGCAGGAGCTGTATCACGAGCAGCCGATCAGCAGTGCGGGCGTCTGGAACCAACTCGAGTACCGGCCGCTCGAAGGCTTCGTCTACGCCGTATCGCCGTTCAACTTCACGGCCATCGGCGGCAATCTCTCGACGGCGCCGGTGCTGATGGGCGGCGTGTCCATCTGGAAGCCGGCTTCGAGTGCGATGCTGAGCGCCTACTACGTGATGCGCGTTCTCGAAGCGGCGGGCATGCCGCCGGGCGTCATCAACTTCCTGCCGGGCAGCGCCGGCATGATCACGGACGGCCTCCTGGCCTCGCCGGATCTCGCCGGGATTCATTTCACGGGCAGCACCGAAGTGTTCCAGCACATGTGGAAGACGGTCGGCGCCAATATTTCGAAATACAAGTCGTATCCGCGTCTCGTCGGCGAAACCGGCGGCAAGGACTTCATCGTGGCGCATCCGTCGGCGGATGCGACCGCGCTGGCCGTGGCGATCGTGCGCGGAGGCTTCGAGTATCAGGGCCAGAAGTGTTCGGCCGCCAGCCGCATCTACGTGCCGCAGTCGCTCTGGAAGGACGTGCGCGACCAGGTCATCGCGATGATGAAAACCATCAAGATGGGCGACGTCCGCGACTTCCGCAACTTCATGAGCGCGGTCATCGACAAGAAAGCGTTCGACAAGATCAGCGGCTACATTGGGGAAGCGAAGAAGAGCGCGAAGATCCTGCAGGGCGGCGGTTGCGACGACAGCAAGGGCTACTTCATCGAGCCCACGCTGGTGCAGACGAACAAGGCCGACTACAAGCTGCTGTGCGAGGAGATTTTCGGACCCGTGGTCACGGCGTACGTCTATCCGGACAAGCAGTGGCGCGAAACGCTGAAGATCGTCGATCGCACGTCGCCGTATGCGCTGACGGGATCGGTGTTCGCCAACGATCGCGGCGCTGTGCGCGAGGCCACGAGCGTGCTTCGCAACGCGGCCGGCAACTTCTACATCAACGACAAGCCGACTGGCGCGGTCGTCGGTCAGCAGCCGTTCGGCGGGGCGCGCGCCTCGGGCACGAACGACAAGGCGGGGTCGAAGCTTAATTTGATCCGCTGGGTCAACACGCGGACCATCAAGGAAACACTCGCGCCGCCGCACGACTATCGCTACCCGTTCATGGGTGGGGAATAGGACCGCGCGAGTACAAGTCAAAAGTCAGAAGTCAGAAGTCAGAAGTAAGTTTCGAAGTAACTTCTGACTTTTAACTTCTGACTTCTGACTTCCGTTTATTCTGCCAGGTGTCTGAGCAATAGATCCGCTTGTCGTACCCCCGCGCCGGCGTCGATGAGCGCGGCGGCGGATTCAATCGACATCAGCCACGATCTAAGTCCACCTTCCTGGTGAATCGCCCAACTGCCGAATGCGTGCGCGGCTAAAAAGTGGCGCGTCGCTATCGGTCGTGTGGCCTCCGAAGTGCGGAAGCGCGCAGGCCTGAGGCCGGCGGGAATTGACGCGAAGACGGCGTCGATCAGTTGATTGCGGTCTGGCGGGCCGATCTGTGCGGGTCGCACGGTCGCACCTGCGAATGCCTGGGCCACGCGATCGATCAGCGGCCCATCCCCAGGCGACCACGTCTCAAGATCTGCGACGACTGCGCGCAGCCGCTGCATCGCGACGGCCGGATCCTCGGATACTCGGAACAGGCCCACGGCGTGTTCCTCGCAGGCCCACCACGACGCCCAGTCCATCAGCATGTTGCTGCGAAGAAGCGGCGGAAGCACCGCCCGCGCGTCCAACCCGACGTATTCGCCCGCGGCTGGAAAGCCATCGGGATTGATCACGATCGTGAGCCCTCCGTCAGCGCCCGACTCAGCGTCCAGCAAACCGGCCGCGGTCGGGCAGTAGTGCGACAGCGTGACGGACACGGCGCGCGGATCGTGCACGGATACGCGCGGAAACTGGCGGCAGGCGAGCGGCAAACCGTCGTGGCCGAGCGCGGACTGGATGCGGCACCGCCCGGACGCTGCGGCGGAACTGCGATCGTAAAAGACGCACGCGTGCGCTTCGCGGCCGAGGATCGCAGGCGTCTCCGCCGGTGCGTCGTGCGTCTCATCGACCGCGGACTCGGCGCCGCCCACAGCCGGCCGGAGCCGTCCGGTCGCCAGCGCAACGCGGATACCCGACAGCCGATCGACCTCGACCGGTATCGGCCAATTCGACGTGCAGCACGCGCCGGCGTGGCGGCAGCGATACGGCGCATGGCAGGACAAAACCCGGACCGGCGGCGGCACCGCACGATCGTAGTCCGTGTGCGAGCGGATCCAGCGGCGACATGTGCGATCCAGGACAGATTTGTGTCACTGCGCGGCGATAGGCTCGACTCACGCCAATGACTAATCGAACAAAAATCGCACGGCTGCTGCTGCAAATCGAACGCGATCGGGCCGCCCAGGCCGGTCTCCGAACGCTCCTGGCCGCCAGCGCGGCGCTCATCGTGGATCACCGCGACGAACTGCACGCTCTCAGAGCGCGAATCAAGAGCAAAGAAGGACGTTGGCGATGACCGCAACGAGACGGAGGAACCCTCTGCAGGGGTCTGGGGGCAGAGCCCCCAAGGCTTAGGACGAACGAACCTTGTCAATCTTGGCGTCGCGTTCGCCCGTCAGTCGTTCGCGATCACGCCGGTACTGATCCTCGCGCGCCTCTCGCTCTGCGGGATCGACCATGGCCCGCAGTTGGCTCGAGAACAGCACGTCCACTTCGGCGAGCCTGGCTTCGTACAGATTGCGAATCTCCGCGATGGCGGCCTTTTGCGCGTCCGTCACCGGTTTCCGCTCAACGCCGGCGTCCGCGTCTTTCTTGCGAAGCCGTTCCATCGCGAGATCGAAGGATGATTTGAGCGCCTTGTCTTCAGCCATGTCCGGTACCTGCCTTCAGAAACTATAGGCGACGTAGGCCATGCCGTACACGAAGTTCTTCGTCCGAACCCCAGTTGGGTGGCGTCACGGTCTGCTGATGGGCCTGCTGTTTCTGGTGGGCTACCGATGGGCGCAATATACGAACAGTCGCCCGTGGATCACCGGCCTCGCGATGCTCGCGTCGGGCGGCGTGCTCGTCGCTGTCGCGATCGCGCTTGGCGGGTGATCCACGGGTGGCGAACGCCGGCTACTTGCCGTCGTTCGTCACCGTCCAGGTCTTGTCCGGGTCGTACTTGGTGATCGCCGCAGCCAACGTTGCAGTATTGGCGCCGAGATCCTTTTCATAGACCACGCCGTTGGCGCCGACCATGAATGTCTTCACGCCGGTGACGCGGTACTTGGCCGGCCACGCGACGAGCGCGAAGCCGCCAATCATGTGGCCCTGCACCACGAAGTCCATCGCACCGAGCGGCGCTGACGGACCTTGCGCCGTCAGGACCTTGTAGTAGTAGCCGTGATACGGCTCGTTCTTGCTCGTGTAGCCTTCGGCGATCGCGCGAGCCACGCCCTCACTGACCGGACTTTGCGGCGCGCCGGGCGCGTCCGGCCAATACAGGCCATCGCGCTTGCCAGGCGTGCTGATGATGCGCTGCGCGTACTGATGCACGCCGCTCTTATTGGGGTCCAGGATCGCGTAGGCCATCTGTGCTTCGACATAGCCGCGGCAGACCGCGATCGTGTCGAGCTCATTGGCGCCGATGTGCCGAACGAGGATTTCGTATTTTCCACCCTCAACGTCCCACGTCCAGGCTCCGGCCTTCCCCATGAGCGGAATCGCGGCAGGGAAAGCATCGTTGCCAATCAACACACGGAGCACCAGTGGGTCGGACGGGTCCTTGACGAAGGCGACCTTCTCTCGCGCGCGGCGGATGAAATCCTCGCGGTCTTTCTGGTCCTGGACGGCATCACCGGAGTTAACCAGGTCCTTCGCTTCGGGTCCCAGCAACTGGAGCAGTGCGGTCGGGCCTTGAGACGCGGCCAGCACCACGGCTTCCACGGCCTTCTCGGGCGTGGCATACGTCTTGACTGCGGCAGGTGTCGCAGCGGGCTTCGGCGCCTGAGCGGCAGGCGGAGCCGCCTGATTGGCGGACAGGCCGAAGGAGGTCATCGCGATCGCGACGCCGGTCGCGACAGCGGGGATCAGAAGATGGCGGAGCGTTCGTGTGCTCATGGTCATGTCCTCGTTCGTCCTCACTACATCCGGCCGCGCGCGCGGCCGCCCATGCTGGCGCCGCCGCGTGAACTGGCGCTGCCGGCCCGGCTGGTGCCCATCGATGAGCCGCCGGACAAACCACCGAAACTGCCGCCGCTACGGGACGAACTCGACGGGATGCTGCGGCTGCCCGCGCGATCGCCACCGCCCATGCTGCTGGTGCTCGGCCGATTCGCGCCTCCGCTCAACGAGCTCGTACTGGGGCGGTTCGCACCGCCGGCGCTGCCGGGCCGCGACGCGGCGCCGCCGCCACCAAACTTGTTCGCCGTGGCCGAACTCGCGTACGGCGCGTTACCACGGTGACTCGGGTTGTGCTGCCAGTTGCTTCTGTTCCCGGATCCGATGTTGCCAGTATTGATGTTGCCGTTGTTGATGCGGTTAAAGTTGTTGTTGTTATTGATGTAGATGTTGTTGCCGCCGCCACCCCATCCGCAACCCCAGCCCCAGCCGCCGCTGATGCCGATACCCACCGCAATGCCGACGCCGAATCCAAGCCACGCGCCGCCCGGGTAATACGGCGGGTAATACATCGGCGGGTAGGGGTAGTACATCGGTCCCCAGATGACCGTCGGGCTGTACGTCGGGACGTAGACCACCGTCGTGCTGGTGGGCTGGATTTCAATGATGGTCTTGCTCTCGACCGTCTTGGTCTCGACCTTCTGCTGTTCGCTCGAATCGAGTTTCCCGTCCTTCTTGGCTTTCGCGCGCAGCCGCTGCACCGCGTTCATCACATCGTCTTGCTGTTCAAGGAAGGCGTTGCCGAGGTTTTGCGTCCACGTAATCTCTTCGGTCAGGCGCTTCAGGAGATCGGGAATCACGACGGTGGCCTGCACGCTGGGATCCCACTTCTGCTTCTCGACGGCCTTGGTCAATTCATCGCCCTTGAGCTTCTCGTTCTTCGCGAGCCACTGCTGGGCCTGCACGAGTTCGAGCGGGTAGGTGGAGGCCACGAGCGCCTGCGACAGCAGGGGATCCGGATAGAGCGCGATCGGCGCGACGAGCGCGTCGAGCTGATCGGCCGTGAGTTTGACGTACACGTCAGCCGCCGGCGTTGGCGACGGACTCGGCGTCTGGGCGATTAGCCCCGGGTTCCCCGATCCGACCAGCAGGGCGCAGAGCAACGTGGCCACCCCGCGAACGAATGGATTGCGTCTGTCAAATCCTCGAATACTCATCGTGGTCTCCATGAGCCTCCAACTGTAACCTGATTCTAGGTCTAGCCAAGGGCGGCCTCAACACTGGGATAGGCCCCGGCGGCGGCCGGGTCGAAGCCGGCCCGCACCAGGTCTTGCTGCACCTCGCCCCGCGCTCCGGCCAAACGCAGGACGATGCCCCGAGCGGCCAGGTGGCGCCGAAGGTCCATCAGCAGGTCTGCCCCGGCCAGGTCGAGATTTGGCACGCTGCCCAGCGAGAACACCGCCGACGTAATCGGGTCTTCGCGGGCGGCGAGTTGCGCCGCGAACTGGTCGCGCACGTGCTCCACATTGAAGTAGAGCAGGGCGCCGTCCACACGAAACACAAAGACGCCCGGGACCCGCGTCCGGTCTGGCGCGCCCCTCAGACTGGCGAAGCGAGATGAATTTGCGACGCGGCCGAGTTCCACGGCGTTCGGCCGCGATCCGCGCCGGAGCAGCAGCAGGATCGAGAGCACCGCGCCGATCATCACGCCTTGAAGGATTCCTGAACCAAGTACCCCGAGGAACGCGAGCGCGGCCACACCGAACTCTTCGCGCCCGAATCGCCAGAGCCGCCGGATAACCGACACGTGCACCAGGCCGGCCACCGCCACGAGGACGATGCTGGCGAGCACCGGTTGTGGCAGATCGCTCAAGAGTGAAGTGAAGAAGAGCGTGATCGTCCCAATAATGACGGCCGCGATCAGGCCTGAGAGCGGCGTTTTGGCGCCGGCGGACTCATTGACCAGCGACTGCGAAAGCCCGCCGCTGATGGGGAAGCCTTGACCGACGCCCGAGAGCAGGTTGGCGGAACCGATCGCGAGAAACTCCCGATTGGGATCGAACCGGTAGCCATGCTTCAACGCGAACATGCGTCCGATCGCCGCGGTCTCGACCGACGCCAGCAGGAAGGCGGCCATCGCAATGGGCAAGAGGTCATTGATGACCGCCCGGCCGGGGATCGGAACGCCGAACGCCGGGAGACCTTGCGGGACGACGCCCAGCGTGTGCACACCGCGCGCGCTCAAATCGAACACGGATGTCGCGAGGATGCCGGCGATCACGACGAGGAGCGCGACGGGCCGGTTCGGCAGGAAGCGTTTGCCCGCCACCAGCACCGCGAGCGCCGCGAGGCCGAGCCAGAGCGATGCGGCATGCGTTTCACCGATGTGCTCGATGATGTGCGCCGCCCGTGACCAGAAGTCGCCTTCGCCGCCCTTGAATCCCAGAAGCTTGGGAACCTGCGTACTGGCCAGTACAAACGCGACACCGCATTTGAAGCCGACGAGTACCGTCTCGGACACGAAGTTCACCACGACACCGGCCCTGGCCACCCACGCGGCGAACGCTAATGCGGCCGTGAGCACGGCCGTCAACGCCGCGAGCTGTGCGAACTTGACCGGATCGCCGCCGGCCAATGGCGCGATGGATACGCCGATGAGAAGCGACAGGGCGGAGGTGACTGAAACAGCGGTGTGCCGCGAACTGCAGAACGCCCAGAAGACGAGGCCGCCGAAGAGCACCGCGTAAAGGCCCGCTTGCGGCGGCAAGCCGGCGAGGGACGCATCGCCAAGCGCCGCCGGCAGCAGGTAGGCGGCCAGCGTGATTCCGGCGACGGCGTCGCCCACGATCCAGCGCCGATCGTATGACGCCAGCCAGCCGATGGCGGCCATGAGCTTAGTACTTCTCTGGGATGAACCGCCGGCCCTTGATGGACGCCTCGTCATCGTAGGCGTGCTTCTTCGAACGTTTGGCCAGTTTGATCTTCGGCGCCGGGAGCTGCTTGTACGGAATCTGCTTCAGCAGGTGCGAAATGACGTTGAGGCGCGCGCGCTTCTTGTCGTCGGATCGCACGATGTTCCAGGGCGCGTGTTTGGTGTCCGTCGCTTCCAGCATGCGGTCGCGCGCGGCTGAGTACTCGTACCACTTCTCGCGCGAGGGCAGGTCCATCGGGCTCAATTTCCACTGGCGCAGCGGGTCCTCGATGCGGGCCTCGAACCGCTTGGCCTGTTCCGCGTTGCTCACCTCGAGCCAGTACTTGAGCAGGATGATGCCGCCGCGCGTGATGTACTCCTCGAACTCGGGACACACCTGGAGGAACGTCTTGTACTGTTCCTTCGAGCAGAAGCCCATCACGTACTCGACGCCCGCGCGGTTGTACCAGCTGCGATCGAAAATCAGGATCTCGCCGGCGGCGGGGAAGTGCTGCATGTAGCGCTGCACGTACATCTGCGATTTTTCGCGATCGGACGGCGCCGGGAGCGCGACGACGCGGAAGACGCGCGGACTGACGCGCTCGGTAATCGCGCGGATCGTGCCGCCCTTGCCGGCACCGTCACGGCCTTCGAAGAGGATGATGACGCGCAGGCCCTTGTGTTTGACCCAGGCCTGCAAATGGCAGAGCTCGGCCTGAAGCCGGCGAAGTTCCTTCTCGTAGAACTTCTTCTTCGCCTTCTTCTTGTCTTTCTTACTGTGCTTCGCCGCGTCGTCTTTTCGTGCCATGGGTCCTTCTTAATTCACGTGCGGTTGGGCGTCAGGGTGTGACGGGTGGCAGCACGAAGCCGCCGCCGAGCGCGAGATGAAGGTTCACGCGCTGGATGCGCTGTTCGGCCTGCACGCGCAGGAGCGCCGAGCGGTTGGCCTGTAGCGCCAGTTGCCGTTGTTCCACGCCCCGCAAGTCGCCGCTGCCGACGCGATACCGGGTCGAGGCCAGGTCGAGCGCGTGCTGGTTATCCGTGAGTTGCGCGGTCAGAATGCGCTCGCGATCGCGCATCGCCAATTCACTCGCCATCGCTTCTTCCACATCGCCGAACGCGCGCAGGCCGATCGACGCATAATGGGCGACCGCTTCCTTCTGCTCTTCCTTGCGGATCTCGACCTGCCGCTTGAGGGCGCCGCCCGTGAAGAGCGGCATCAGCAGGTTGGCGCCGGCGCTCCAGACCGGATTGTCGCGATCCGCCAGAAGGAACAGCTCGCTCGAGACCGAGTTGACGCCGACGGTCAGCGCGATCCGGGGCAGCCGCGCAGCTTTGGCTTCACCGACACGATTGAACGCGGCGGCGACGCGTCGTTCGGCCGCAATCACGTCGGGCCGGCGTTCGAGGAGTTCAGACGGCAAGCCGGCCGGCAGGTCTCCCGGGAACGCGGGGAAATCGCTGCCGGTCTCGATCGTGCCAGAGGGGTAACGGCCCACGACGATTTCAATCGCCCGATCGGCCTGATTGCGCGCCAGCTCCAGGCGGCGCACCGCGTCGCGGTACGCACCGGCGTCGGATCGCGCAATGGACGCGTCCATGTCGTCACCGACACCGACGCGCACGCGCGTTTCAGCCAGTTGCACCAGTTGCTCGGAGGTCGTAAGCAGTTCCTTCGCCAGCGCGAGTTGAAGCCGGGATTCGACGGCGAGGAGCCAGCTCTTGACCACCGTCGCGGCCAACGCTTGTTGCGCGTACCTGAAATCGGCTTCCGTCGAGGTGGCGCCCGCTGCGGCGGCGGCCTTTCCATAGCGAACACGGCCCCACAGGTCCAGTTCCCAGGTCGCACTGATCGCACCACCGGTCAACCCGGATCCGTCGGACATCTGCCCGCCGCCGCGGGCCATCGCTTGCGCGCTCGGCCACAAGGCCGCGCCGGCCTGTCGGGCGTACAAGCGCGCCTGCTCGACTCGTGACGCGGCGACGGCCAAGTCCGGGTTGTACGCGAGTGCTTCCGCGACGAGGACGTTCAACTCATTGTTGTTGAACGTCAGGACCCAATTTTCCGTCGCAGGCGAGGCGGTGCCTGACGCCCCGGTCCAGGCCGCCGGCACCGCGATATGCGGCATCCCATCTTTCTGGATGTCGACCGGTTTCGGCGGCGCCTTAACACGACACCCCATCGCTAACACCGCAACTGCCGCGAGCAGGCCGGCGCTGCGGCACGACAGCCACGGTACGAGTCGCTGGGGCGCGAGCATGGTGCGTGACATAGATCTGATCCCGCGCATTAGTGCAGTTTCAGGATGAGGTAGTCGGTGTACGCCCCCACCCGCAGAATGACTTTGCGGATGATGTGCACCAACCTCAGGTGCTCGGTGTAGATGGCGCCGCCGCCGCGCGCGCCGGCTGCCAGGAACACGTCCTTGTCCCGTTCGGCGACGACGAGCTTGACCGGGAATCGCCCTGGTGGAACGGTGATCGTCGTGTTGGGAAGGTTCCCGGACGCGTCCATTTGCCCCTGACCTTGCGCCCACAGAATCGAATCGACGTGCGCTTTGATAATGCGGCCAGGCCAGGTCTGAAACGTGATCTCGGCTTCGTTGCCGGCCTGCACCTGGTGCAATTCGTTCTGCATGAAGAACCCGTAGATCTGATAGTCGTTCTCCACGAACGTCATGACTTCGTTCAGCGGCATGCCGGCCACGAAGGTGCCGACGCGCAATTGCAGATTCACGACCGATCCGTCCGCCGGCGCGAACACCGAGGTCTGGTCGAGCTCCCACTGCTTGGTCGCCAGATCGGCGCGCGTCGTGGCAATCTGCGATTCGGCCACCGCCACTTGCGCGCGTGCCGTCGCCACCTGCGCCCGCGCGCTGGCGACCGATGCCAGTTCGCCGTTGACCGTGCCGTCCAACTTCGCCTGCACCTGCTGTTCGACCGCTCGCGCGGAGACCATCCGCGCGGTGAGCTCGTTCAGGTTGGTCTCCGCCTGCTCGAGGTCGAACTTGTTACCCGCGCCGGCGGCGGCGAGTTCCCGGTTCTGCGCGACACGCTTCTCAGCCAACGCGATCTGCGGGACGAGCGTGGCGACCTGGGCTCTCGCGGAGTTCAACTCCTCGCGAAGCTGCGGTTCCATGGAGACGGCGTCCACCAGGCGAGCCTCAGTTTCGCGCACCCGCGTGCGCTCGACGGCCAACCTGGCCTCATCGGATGCCAATCGCGCTTCGAGCGCCCGCACTTCATTGGCGTAGGGCGTCGGGTCGATTCGGAACAGGACGTCACCCTTCTTGACCGGACGGTTGTTCTCGACCGGCACTTCGATCACGCGTCCCCGTACCTGCGCCACAACCGGCACGATGTACTTGATGACGCGGATGTCAGAGGTCACCGGCGCGAAGACGTTCAGCAACAGGATCAGCGCCGTCAGCGCCACGACCGGGATGATCGCGACCGTGACCTTCCACGGCGTCGTCCACGGCAGCAATTTGAACTTGATGAAGATGAGCCAGACGAAGAAACAGTAGATGCCGAGGAGGATGATTTCCATTACGCCACCGGCTCACTTCCGGAATCGGCCGGCGCTACCCGGTCGTCATCATGCGGGTCCGGTAGACCATGCTCCTTGTAGTAGTCAGGATGCTTGTCCGTGCCGTAGGCCATCTTGTAGACCACCGGTTTCGAGTACGCCCACAACCACGCCAGCGGCCACAGCAGCCCGCCGAAGAGAAGCGAGAGCAGGCACAGGGTACGAATCGCTTCAAACTGCGGATGGTGCCGCTGGTGCGCGATCTTCTCGGGCATGACGTGCACCACCCAGAAGACGACGATGCCGATTACGGGGACCAGAAAGATAACGACGACCGCCAGAATGTCGGCAAGTTTGTCTTCGGCTTCGGGCGAAAGCAGGGACGCCGAGGCGCGAGCCGGGAGCAGCAGAAGGGCTGTGACCGCTGTCAGAAACGCCAAGGCGCGTATCCATGCTGTGCGCTGGATCGACTTGGTGTCGGTGGAACGACGCATACACACCTCTAAGGCAGAAACGGCCTGTGGCCCAATCAACGCGCGACTCCCAGATAGTAGTCCCAAGCCGTGCCACGGGAGCGTGAAAATGCCGTGGTGCAGTTAGGTTCGTAGGAAGGTCAAGGCGCGTCGGGCTCACGGCGGATCGTGAGCAAGGCCACGCCGCCACGGCAGGCACCCATCCGGCGCGCACCCTCTACTGTCTCTCGTACACGATCACGTTATTGATCTTCTGACCCTTGCCGTTGATGCCGACCTGCGTCAGGGTCCGCGTCTTGCCGTCTTTCGAGATGACAATCATGCCGGTCACGTTCTGCTTGCCGCCGAGTTGGGACGTGATGTGCAGCGTGTTCACATCAACCCGCTTGTAGGCCAGCATGTCCGAGTCGGGATTCCCTTTGAAGGGGTAGAACTTGCCGTCGTACTTCGCCTCGAGTTCCGAGTGCGTCGGCTTGCCGTCGGCATCGATGCCATCACTCGTGTATTTCACGCCATCGTCACCCCACGCTTCAATCTTGAGGGTCTGGCTCTTGGGCGCCGGACCGGGATCGTATTTGGATTTCGCGACGTTGAGCGTCCAGTTGCCGATGTTATTGTCATCCGCAATCGTCTTGGCACCGAGCGCCAGGGCCGTCAGCGCCGTGAACGCGATCGTGAGTACGGTGAGCTTCTTCATAAGGGGTCCATGCTACACCCGCGCGCGGGCCGGGCGCCCGCGAACCGTTCACTGCAACTTCAGCGACTGCAGGGGCAAGTCATTCAGCTGAATGAGTCCCGCTCGCGGCCGATCGAGATCGATCGTGACCCAGAGCGCCACGCCAATCACAATCGCGAGCGGCACCGTCAACGAGGCGCGGCGGTGTCCGGTCGTGCCATACCCGTAACCGATGACGCCGATCGACAGCATCGAACTCGCGATCAGCAATCCCATGACGATGGTCGGCAGATGCTTCATGCCGGCATAGAGTCGGGTCGAATGCAGGTCGATGACGTCGTTCAAGGGCGGCAGCACGCCCACCATCGTCGCCGGTTTGTTTGTGACGCCGGCTATCGCCGCGCTCCACATTTGGGCGTGGAGGCGATCGATGTCCGCGGCATCGGCAGCGCTGAGGCCCGATCGCAAACGCCCGGTCAACTGCACGCGATGCTCGACGTAACGCCTGATCGCGCCCTTGAGTTCTGCGCGGAACGGCTCTTCGAGCAGATCGGCGCGCAGGTAGGCGGTGCCGAGCGCATTGGCTTCAGACACGATTAGGTCCTGCCGTTCGATGAATCGCGCGCCGGCCGCCGCGAAACTGAAACCCAGCAGGAGCCCGAGCAGGCCGAGAAGCGCGCCCTGAACGCTACCAATCTGCGCGCCGGCGGCGGCATCTGATTTTCTGACCGCGTACCGGCCGACGCGGAATCCCGCCTCGAGGGATGCAAACAGCGCCAGCAGGATGCCGACGGCCACAGAAACGTCTTGAAGAAAAGGATGCACGTGCGATGTCTCCTACCTGCGCTCGGCAATCCAGATGTCGGCCTCGGACCGCGACGCGCCGTAATAGATGAAGCGGCCATCACGACTGAGGGCGAACATGTCGGGGATCGAAGGCGCCGGCAGGTTCACTTTCAACGGCGTCCTCGCCTTGGTCACGGTGTCCACCACCACCAGTTCCGATCCACCTCCGGTGAACAGCACGATGCGACGGCTGTCAGGCAACCATCGCACCGCGTAGGTCTCGTCGGCAGAAATGCGCGTGGTCGTTTTCGTGGCCAGGTCATAGATGCCCACCCCGACGGATCGGCCGCTGGCCGACCCCAGCGCGCCGGCGAGATGGGTACCGTCGGGAGACCAGTCGGTCGCGGCCAGGAACGTGCCGTCGATCGTCGTGCCTTCGAGCAGCCGCGAAGTGGCGCCGGCCGTCAGGGACGCCATATACGTGGTGCGGCCATCGCCTCCGGAACTCACAACGGCATCGCCTTTGGGCGACAGGACTGCGTACACGGCGCCGCCCTCAAGTGACGTGATTTGCTGCAAACCGCTTCCATCGAGACCGATTTTCCAGACCTGCCATTGGCCGTTCCGGTTGGAATAGAAGATCAACGATTTATCGTCGGGCGTAAACACGGGCGCGCGATCGCGAGCTACGTCGTCGATGACGCGGCGCATCGAGCCGCCGGGCGGGCCGACGAACAGGTCTTCTTGCCGATCGCCGATCGAGAAGTAGCTGATGAGCGAGCCATCGTGCGAGGTGTCGCTTGGCACGCGGATATTCGTGCGCGAGTCGAGCAGGCGCGGTTCGCCCACCTTCAAGGTGACGGGGTCGAACGGCAGAGCGATGGGATTCACCGATCCGATCCGGGAACGGAATGCGAGCCGCGAGCCGTCCTTGGAAAACGACGGCAAACCCGCAGACGCCTGCACGCCGAGGGTCATCGGCTCCGGTTCGCCGGTGGCCTTACCGGAGGCCTGGTCCAGGGCGATCCGCCATAGGTTCATGGCGCCATTGCGCTCACTGGAAAAGTAGACGGCGCGTCCATCAGGCGCCCAGACGGGCGACCAATCGATCGGCGGATCGTTGGTCAACGCCACGCGCGGGCCGCCGTTCGCGCTGACGCTGTACAAGTCGCGTTGTCCGCCGGTGTTGCTCCAATAGACGATGCGATCGCCAGATGGAGACCAGGCCGGCTGCGCGGCGTCGCCGTCGACGATCTTCTTCGGCGTCCCTCCGGCGACGTCCACCACGTAGAGCGTGGCTTCACCCAGGCGCGACGCCGGATCGCCGATCTCTTCGGTCGTGAACGCGAGGCGCTTTCCGTCTGGCGACCACGCTGGATGGAAGCCGAGATCGCTGACGCGCCTCACAGACTCTCCCGTGGCCCCCGCGACAAAGATTCCGCCGTCGACATCGGATTCGTGAAACGCGATCGACGATCCGTCAGGAGAGAACGCGGGGCCTCCCTCATTGCGCTGTGGGTCGGCCAGAATCGGCGTGGCATTCCGGCCGCCCACACGCTGGCTGTAGATGTCCCAGCCGTTGTTCACCCGCACCGCGTAGGCCACGGTCGATCCATCCGGCGAGAGCGACGGCGAGGTTTCTTCGCCGGCCAGTTCGGAGATGCGCGTGAACTTGTCGAACCGCATCGGTGCTGCGGCAGGCTCGCGGGGAATCCACCCGGCGATCGCCGCGACGACGGCTGCGGCAGCGAGGCCCCAGGGCAGCAGATGCCGGGCCGTCTGTGACTTTGGCGCGGCCGCGTCAGGTGGCGCGACCATCGTCGCGGCCGATCCGCTCGTCGCGCCCGATCCGACCGACAGTGTTTCGAGTGCAAAGGCCAGATCGTTGGCCGACTGGAATCGGACATCCGGAGTTTTTTCCAGACAGCGCCGGATGATGCGGTCGAGGCCGGGCGAAATGGCCAGCCGCTGCTGATCGAGGTCGGGCGGATCCGTCGTCAGGATCGCCGACATCGTGTCGGCTGCGGTCTCGCCCTTGAACGCGCGGGAACCGGCGAGCATTTCATACAGCACCGCGCCGAACGCGAAGATGTCGGCGCGATGATCGACGGCCAGGCCGCGCACCTGTTCCGGCGCCATGTAGCCGAACGTGCCGACGACCATGCCGGGTGTCGTCTCGGCGAGCTTCGTCGCGCCCATCTGCGTGGCGTCACCCGCCGACGGCGCGCTTTTGGCCAGGCCGAAATCCAGGATCTTGACGTGGTCGTCGAGCGAGACCATCACGTTTTCCGGCTTGAGATCGCGATGCACCAGCCCGCGCGCGTGCGCGGCGCCGAGGCCCTTGGCAATCTGCAGCGCGTAGGCAATGGCTTTCCTCGCCGGAATCGGTCCGCGATCCAGCCGCGCGCGCAGGGTTTCACCGGCCACAAGTTCCATCACGACAAAGGGGGTGTCGCCGGCGCGGGAGAATTCGAAGATGGACAGGATGTTGGGGTGCGACAGGCTGGCGACCGCCATCGCCTCGCGCTCGAAGCGCGTCATAGCGGTGTCATCAGCGGCGAGAGTTCCGGCGATGACTTTGATCGCGACATCGCGGTTGAGTCGCGAATCGCGCGCGCGATAGACGGCGCCCATGCCGCCCTCGCCGAGCAAGGCGGTTACTTCGTAGCTGCCGAGTTTCGTTCCGGCCGGTAGGGACATGGCAAGGCAGTGTACAGCGCGCACGCCGAGGTGACGTCAGCATCGCCGAGGGGCTTGACCGGTCAGGGGCTATATGCTACAAACTGTAGCACTACAATGAATCGCACCCGTCGCGCGCGTCCCCGTGGCCTTGGCGAGGCCGAACAGGCGGTCATGGATCATGTGTGGGCGAATGGCCCGACGTCCGCCGATCAGTGCCGCGAGGCACTGCGGGCGAGCTGGCCGATGAAGGAATCCACGATGCGCACGGTGCTGACGCGGCTCGAAGCCAAAGGCTACCTGACACACACGACCGAAGGCCGCACGTTTATCTACCATGCATCTGAAGGCCCGACCGCGGTGGCCACTCGCGCCGTCAAACACATCATCGACCGCCTCTGTGGAGGGTCGGCGGAAGCCCTCGTGCTGGGTATGGTCAAGAACGCCGTACTAAGTCCGCAGCAGTTGGAACGCCTGGCCCGGCGCATCGCGCAGGAGAAGGGACGGAAGTCATGACGTCGTCGGACTTCGATCACGTGGCTCGGGGACTGTTAGCGGTTGCGGCCGACGCGGCGGTGCGTGCGTTTGTGCTCGCGTGTCTGATGGGCGTTGCGGTCGTTCTGCTTCGTCGAAATCGCGCATCCGCCAGGCTGAGGGCGTGGACAGTCGTTCTGTGCGCGGCGCTCGCGTTACCGGTTCTCGCCATCGGCTTGCCCGAATGGCGCTGGTCCGTTCCAACGATGGCGCCGCTGGATGCGTGGGTGCCGACCGGATCACCGGCGATTGCGCCGCAAATCACCGGCGCGGCACAGTCTGTCGGTATCGCGCCAGCGTCTGCTTCGGTGTGGCCGTCAACGGCCGTGATCGTGGCCGCGATCTACCTGGCCGGTGCCTTGGCCTTCTTCGTTCATGCCGGTCTGGGCTGGCTCGCGGCTCGCCGACTGCGTCAGTCCGCGCGGTTGATTGCGGATGTCCGCGTGCTGGCGCGACTGGGTCATCATGCATCGACGGCAGGCCTGGCGAGCGCGCCGCCGCTGATGGAGAGCGCGGACTTGCTGGTCCCGGTCACGACGTCAGTGTGGCGCCCTATCATCGCGCTGCCTGACGACTGGCGTGAATGGCCGGCGGGGAAGTTGGACGCCGTCCTGATTCACGAAGCCGCGCACGTAGCCAGACGAGACGCGCTGACGCAGCGTGTCTCGCTCTTCTATCGCGCCGTATTCTGGTTCAGTCCGCTCAGTTGGTGGCTGCATCGACGCTTGTCCGACCTCGCGGATCAGGCGAGCGATGAGGCCGCGCTCGAAGCCGGAATCGATCCGGCGACGTACGCCGCTACGCTGCTCGATTTCTTTGCGCAACTACAGAACGGGCCGCGACGCGCCGACTGGCACGTCGCGATGGCGCGGCGTGCCGATGCGGACGCCGCCCAACGCGTGGAACGCATCCTGTCCTGGAAAGGTGGTCTGACCATGACGCGCTCGAAGTTGTTGGTGGCTGTAGTGGTGTTGGCAACGCTGCCGGTGGTTGGCCTGACGGCGTCCGTTCGTGTGACGCCAGATGCGGGGCCGGTGTTTACGACGCCGCGTTTGATGACGAATCGCGCGATGCAAGTTGCGCCGTTCGTGAACCCTGTGGCGCCGGCGGCCAGCGATCTGCAGACGCCCGTGACGTCTCCAACCGGATCATCGGGATCGGTTCGTCCAAACAAGATGATGGCGTCGGAGATTGGCCATGCGTTCGTTGGGCGGGCACCGGCGCCGGTCCAACCGACCAACTACGTGCCCGGCGAGGTCCAGCCCCAGACCCAGACCGCGCCACCCGCACAGGAAGATGAGTTTACGAAGGGCTCGTATGAACCAGGCAATGGGGTGAGCTGGCCCGTTGTGCGCAAAGAGGTCAAGCCCAAATACACGCCGGATGCCATGCGAGCCAAACTCCAGGGCATCGTCGAAATCGAGATCATCGTCGCGCCGGACGGAACCGTGTCGAAGGCGCGCCTCAAGCCACAGCCGCCCGGTTCGTCCGGTCTCGTGTGGCGAGACAGGGATGGCGTGGTCGTGGATGGCTTGGTGGCCGGCGCGCAACTCGTCGAGGCGGCGCTGAACGCCGCCCGTGAATGGACGTTCACGCCCGGCACGCTGGACGGCAAACCGGTCTCGGTTCGGGTTTCGCTGTCTCTCGAATTCCGGTTGCACTAAGGGGCGGCGACTGCTCAGCTGTCGGACTTCGCCTTGAGCTCGGAGTCGTGCTCTTTGAGGAAGGCCCGAATCTCATCGGTCATGGCCAGCAGTTTCGTCCACTGCTCCTTATAGAGCGTGACCGGGAAGCGGCCCAGGCCGTAGACCGAGAGTCCGCCCTTTTCGCTGACCTTGAGGCTGACGCTTCGACCACGTTGGCCTTTGAGGCGTTCGTTCTCAGCCTTCAGGCGTTCCAGTTCCGCTTTCAGATCTTCGTCTGCCATCTCAGCTCCTATTTCAATCTTCAATGCGGCACCGGCCAGCCCGCCGGCGCGTGTGGTTCAGGGCGAGGATACAGCCGCCTGTCGTTCGCTTACCAGGCATCGAAGACCGAATGAAATGTAGTTCAGTCTAATCCCGGCTGGTGACATGCCTCAGGCTAGAATCCGCGGGGGAGATCCGGACATGATTCACGCCGCTGGGAGGCGTCCGGGCGCTTGGCTCGGCGCGTCAATGGCGCTGTTGCTAGTCAGCGCCGCGGTGCCTGTTGCTCAGTCACAGACCGCAGTCCCGCAGGGACTGATCATGGGCCGCGTGGTCGATGGGACTTCTGGCGCTGGCGTCGCAGGTGCGGCCGTCACGATCAGTCGTCCGGCCGCACCTGGGCCGCCGGGGGTGTCTGTCCTCACGGACGCCGAAGGCCGTTTTGTCATTTCGTCCGTGCCCGCAGGCCGGATCAATATGACGCTCACCGCACGCGGTTATCTCCAACAGCCGTTTGGCGCGCTCCGGCCCGGAGGCGCTCCGCAACCCATTGAGTTGGCGGCCGGGGAGAAACTGACGAACCTCGTCGTTCGCATCTGGAAAGCCGCGTCGATCAAGGGAAGAATTCTGGACGAGGCCGGCGAGCCGGTTGAAGGCGTGAGTGTCGGCTTCATCCGGAAGGAAATTGTCTCGGGCCGGCCGCGATATTCGGTAGTCGGAGGAGGTGGGTCCGATGATCGCGGCATCTATCCGTCACCCCCTCTTGTCCCGGGCAGCTACCTCGTCGTGATTTCGGCGATGCGGACGACGATGCCGGCTTCAATCGTGGACATGGCCAACGAAGCCCTGGCTGGGAGCAACGCGGATCGTTCGGCGCTTGAAAAGAAGATCGTCGGCTCGAACGTACCACCACTGAACGAGCCCGGCTATCGCGTGCGTGATCTGTACTTGGCTCCGTTTTCAGGTAGCGCCGCGTTGATATCGGCGCCGGACCCGAGCGGCCATTTTTCGGTCATCGAGTCGACGTTCTATCCGGCTGCCTCGTCTCCCAACGACGCCACCGTCATCACGGTCGCTGCCGGCGAGGAGCGAACCGGCATCGATCTCAATCTACGGATGGTGCCGTCCGTCTCCGTTTCTGGCGTCGTCAGCGGACCAGACGGTCCGGTCGCCTTCACAGACGTGAGGATGGCGCTTGAGAGCATGGGTCAGCTTGGGAAATTCATCCCCTTCGAATCTGGCGCCACGCTGACCGACGCTCAAGGCCGATTCACATTGCTCGGCATTACACGAGGCTCCTACGTTGCCCGATCGCGTCCCACTTTTCCAGCGGCGCCAGGTGGAGAGTCCGACTCAATCATGACGGCTGCGGTAACCGTTTCAGTCGGTGATCAAAATGTCCGTGATGTCGTCGTCGCGCTGACCGAGGCTCCGCGCGTGAGCGGACGAGTCGAGTTCGAGGGCGCGACGACGCCAGCGCCTGCCCAATTGGCTCGTCTGGCCATCGAGGCGCAGACCGTTGATTCTCAGTTTCTGATAGGCGCGCCGCCAGTCCCGCGTGGGGCAGTGACGTCGGACCGGCAGTTCAAGACCACCGGCGTCACACCAGGCTGGTACGTACTGCGGGCCACTGGATTGCCGGGCTGGACCATCAGGACGGCGATGCGAGCCGGGAAGGATCTCTCGGACGAACCGTTCGAAGCGACAGCGCCGCTTGGGGACGTCGTTGTAACGCTGACCGATCGTGCGACGACGGTCACCGGCATCGTGACAAGTCCCGAGGGGAAACCTGACGCCGACGCAACGGTTCTCGTGTTTCCATCCGACCCCGCTCGTTCCGGCGTACGTCGGCGCCAGTCCGCGCGTGTGGACAAGAACGGCGCCTACGCACTCAACGGATTGCCCGCCGGCGAGTATCTGCTGGTGGCGATCAACGATCAGTTTGCGGCCGATTGGGAGGAGCCGCCGTTTCTGAATTCGCTGGTACGACTCGGTACTCGGGTTACGGTGCCGAGCAGCGGAGCGCTGGCCATGGATTTGCGCACATCGGCCGTTCGCCGGGAGGCGCCATGAAAGAATTGTGGATCGCGATCGGCGTGCTGTGTGTCATCGAGGGTTCGCTGCCCATGGCGGCGATATCGGATCGCCAATCAGGCTCTGCTCAAATCTCCGGCCGAATTGTCACGGCCGACCCGCAACCTAGCCCTATTCGGCGCGTACTCGTGACGTTGACTGGCGCATCACTGCGCCAGCCAGAGTTCAGCGCCACAGATGACGATGGTCGATTTGTGTTCCGCGACTTGCCGGCTGGTCGCTTCACGATGAGCGCGACGAAGACCGGATACGTGCGTCAGTACTACGGAGCGAAGCGGCCAGGTGTAGCGACTGGCACCCCGGTTGTCTTAGCGGACGGACAGCGTACGGAAGTGTCCATGACCATGTCCCGCTCCGGAACGATCGCCGGTACTGTGCTGCTGCCGCCGGGCGTCCCTGCCCAGTCACTGCGCGTGCACCTGTTGCGTGCCACGACCGAGAATGGCGAACGGCGCCTGGTTTCGGCGGGCGGTGCGTCCGCCATCGACCGCGATGGCGCGTTTCGAATCCCGCGATTGACACCAGGCGACTATCGGTTGTTCGTGGCGGCGTTCGGAGGTCTGGTGGAGATGCAGCCGACGACGCCCGAGGCGATCGGCTGGGCGTCACAGGCTGCACCGGTCGCGACTGCGCCGCCCGCACCGCGGATCATGACGTTTTCCCCCGTCTATTTTCCCGGAACGGTACGCGCCGCGGACGCGGGCGCGATCGCGGTCGAGGCTGGGCGGGAGCACGCGGTCACGTTTTCCGTTCCACTCGTGCCGGCGGCACGCGTGAGTGGTCAAGTGCTCGACCCGACCGGGCTTGTGCCGCCCGCGTTTCAAGTCTGGCTGATCGACGAGGACGCGCCTGTGCCGCGTTTGTCGATTCAGCCGCGGCCAGACCGCGATGGGCGGTTTACCGCCGTGGGCGTGACGCCTGGACCGTACCTGCTCGTGGCGCGTGCATCAGCTCAGGGCGAGAAGCCCGCCGCGCCGGTGGGTGGCGGCCATTCAGAAGTGCATGTGGACAACGCGTCATTGTGGGCGATGGAGTCCGTCAACGTCAGGGGTAGTGACGTCTCCGACATCGCGCTTCGGCTTCAACCTGGACGAACGGTTGTTGGGCGAGTGACGACCGCAGCAGGCGCATCCTCCGTCGCGCCAAAGATCCGAGTCACGATCACGCCGCTCTCCTCGAATCTCTGGGGCGCCTCGACTGCGCCTGTCGAATCCGACGTTGATGGCCGCTTTCAGATTCCCAACATGGTGCCTGGCAAGTACCGCCTGACGGTGACGGCGGTTGGCAGCCTCGCTGAGACGGCGCGATGGGCGCCGCAATCAGCCATGTTGGCAGGCCGCGACGTGCTGGAGGAAGTGCTTGAGGTCCCGCGTGAAGCGGATCCCGATCCCATCGTGGTTGCGATGACGGACCGGCCGACCGAGTTCAGCGGGCGCATGATCGACTCCGCGTCGAGACCGGTGACTGAGTTCGGTGTCGTCGTGTTCTCTGTGGATTCGAAGCAATGGAAATCAGGGTCGCGGCGCGTGGTCCATTCACGCCCGGGCAGCGACGGACTTTTCGTGCTGGCGAACCTTCCGCCGGGTGAGTACTACGTGTGCGCCGTGACGGACGTCGAGCCGTCGCAACTGTCAGACGCCGCGTTTCTCCAGCAGTTGGTGCCATCCGCGTTCCGCATCACGCTGGCCGAGGGCGAGAAGAAACGGCAAGACCTGCGGATCGGCGGGTCGTAGCATGCCGATCTGTAAGACCTGCGGTCTCGCGTACCTCGAAGGTGAATCGCATACCTGCGAGCCCAAGCCTCGCTTCTTCGACAGCACCCGACGTGCGCTGTTCGGCAGCCGCCAACCTGCCGGTCGGTCTCACGGATTGAGACCCGTGCTCATCGTGTGGGCGATTGCACTCGGCCTGTGCGTGCCACTGGTGTTCATGACCGGAGAACTGCTGTCGCCGGAGACGGTCCTGATCTCGCTCGTGGCCTTCCCGTCCGGACTGTTCTCGCTGCTGGGGTCCTACGCCTCGATGGCTGTGGGGGAGTCTCCACTGATGAGGTCGATCGTCGGATGGACTCTATACGCGGGCCTGTCGACACTCCTTCTAGTGCACAGGCGTGATGGCTGGCATCTGCGCCTCTTCATCCTGCTGTGCATCCTCCTCGCTGCGAACGTCGTCGGCTGTTATTTCCCGGCGCCCCACAGCGATCGCTGACGTTGTGGGCCGCGTCGCGCTTCGGCGGACAAGCTTGAGGGCGAAGCCCGAGGCGGCGCGAGCGGGCGGTCAGCCCGCGAGCCTCGCGACCGAGCCGCGATTTGCCTAAGCGCTTTTGAGAAGAGGCGAGTCGCGCGAGGGAGCGAGTTGGGAGTTCCGCCTTCGCGCGAAACGCTTCGGCGGACAAGCTTGGGAGCGAAGCCGGACACAGTGTCGTAGCGAGCGGGCGGTCAGCCCGCGAGCCTCGCGAACGGAACGCAACGTGTCGGTCCAATTGCAGTCGGACGCGTTGCGTGAGTGAGCGAGTCGGGGGTCTGGGGGCGAAGCCCCCAGATCAATGTTAGTGCCGGAGGAGGGAATTGAACCCACACTCACTGTTAAGTGAACGGGATTTTGAGTCCCGCGCGTCTGCCAGTTTCGCCACTCCGGCCTGGAGGGGAATGGACATTGTACTTCGGGTACGACAGGTCCGACAGGTACGACGGGTACGACAGGTTCGACGAACGAACTGACGATCGCCATCTTCGTTCAACACGCAGACCCGTGGCCCCTTGGACCAGTCCGACCGCCATCCTGTGCTATATACGCATGATCGTTCGGTCGTTACGGGGATGGATGGTGGAGGCAGGATATGTCTAAGCACGCAATTCGGCGGACGTTCGCGGCTGTCGTCGTCGGCAGCGCGGCGATCGCAATCACGGTGGGAACCGGCGTCCTCGCCGCGCGGCAGCAGAAGCCTGCCGCTGCGCAAAAGATGGACGACGAATACACGAAGAAGATCATCGACAGCACGCCGGACAAACGGATCCTGACCGAGTTCGTCGATCACATGCCGCTGCCGGCCGATCCGAAGGTGCCGTCGCCGCTGAAGATGCTCGGCTACATCCCCGGCGAAGGTGGCAAGCTCACCTATAGCGCCGACGTCTACAAATATCTGGAAGCGCTCGACGCCGCGTCACCGCGCGTCAGTTGCTGGTCCATCGGCAAGACGGAAGAAGGCCGTGACACCCGTGCCTGCGCCGTGGCTGACGAAGCGACGATTCGTGACTTCGCGAAGTACAAGAAGATCACGGCCGACCTGACCGATCCGCGCAAGACGCCGGACATTGCGGCCAAGCAGCTCATCGCGACCGGCAAGCCCATCTACTGGGCGACCGGCAGCATCCACTCCGGCGAGACGGGCAGCGTGGAGATGTTGATGGAACTGGGCTATCGCCTGGCCATCGAAGAGTCGCCGGCCATCCAGCAGATTCGCAACAACATCATCTTCGTGTTTACGCCGACGACCGAAGTGGACGGCCACGATCGCCAGGTGGACAACCAGCGCGCGCAGGCCGCGGGTCAGCCGGCGCCGTCGATGGTCTACTGGGGCAAATACGTCGCGCACGACAACAACCGCGACGGCATCGGCAAAGGCCTGAAGCTTTCGCAAAACGTCCTCGCGGCATTCCTCGACATGCACCCGACCGTGCTGCACGACCTGCATGAGTCCGTGAATCTGCTCTACGTGTCCACCGGCACCGGCCCCTACAACCCCATCGTCGATCCGATTCAGGTCAACGAATGGTGGATGCTCGCGCAGAACGAAATCCTGGAAATGACGAAGCGCGGCGTCCCGGGCGTGTGGACCTACAACTACTACGACGGCTGGGTGCCCAACTACATGTTCTGGATCGGCGTGTCGCACAACGCGATCGGCCGGTTCTACGAGACGCAGAGCGGCGGCGCGAACGTCAGCACGCCGGGTGCGCAGAGCCGCGAGTGGTATCGCCCGAATCCGAACCCTGGCGACGTCCGCTGGAACTCGCGCTCGAACGTGAACATGCAGCAGTCGGCGCTGCTCATCACGCTGAGCAACGTCGCGAAGAACAAGGAAATGTTCCTCGAGAACTACTACGCGAAGATGAAGAGCCAGATCAATCTGGGCAAGACGACCGCGCCCTACGCCTATGTGATTCCGGCCGATCAGCGCAAGAAGTCCGACATCGCCGACCTGGTCAACATCGTACGCCGCGAGGGCGTGGACATCAGCGTCGCCTCGTCGGCATTCAAGGCCGGCAGCGTCGACGTGAAAGCCGGCGACTACGTGGTCCGCATGGACCAGCCGTATCGCGGCATCGTCGAGATGTATCTCGGCCTGCAGTGGTATCCGCCGAACAACCCGCGTCCGTATGACGACACGGGCTGGTCGATTCCGCTGCTGCACAACATCAAGGTGCATCGCATCGACGACAAGGCGATCCTCGATCTGCCGATGACGACGATGGCGGCGAACGCGACGTTTGCGGGCACGATTCAGGGCAGTGGCAGCACGATCGTCATCGACCACACGACGGACAACAAGCTGGCGACGTTCCGGTGGGCGAATCCGACCGTGAAGATGTCCGCGACCGAGCAGGCGTTCGAAATGGGTGGCCGCCACTTCGCAGCTGGGTCGTTCGTGATTGCGAGTGCGAACCGGGCGACGCTCGAGCCAATGATTCGTGAGATGGGGCTGCAGGCATGGGCCACGGACGCGCCGCCGTCGGTGCCGATGCATGACCTCGACGTGCCGCGCATCGGCTACATCCACAGCTGGCAGAACACGCAGGACGAAGGCTGGGTCCGCATGGGCCTGGACATGTACAAGATTCCCTACAAGTACTTCGGCGACAACGAAGTGCGGAAGGGCAACCTGAAGGCGCAGTTCGACGTGATCCTGTATCCGAACGCCGGTGTCCAGGTGGACGGCGGTCAGGCGCCGACTGGCGGCACGCCTCAGCCGTATCGGCCGAGCGCGGCGACGCCGAGCATTGCAACGGCGCCGGATCAGACCGATGACCGCCGCGGCGGACTCGGACGCGATGGGTTGCGCGAACTCGAGAAGTTCGTCGAAGAGGGCGGCGTGCTGATCACCGAAGGATCGACGTCCGCGTCAATGGTTGAGTGGAAGATGGCGCCGGGCGTGACGGTTGAAGATACCCCGGGGCTGTATGTGCCGGGTTCGGTCATCAAGACGCTCCTGGGCGACAAGACGAGTCCGATTCTCTACGGCTACGAGCAGAACGCGCTCGCAGTGTTGATGAAGGGCGGACCGATCATGAGCGCCGGTGGTGGCGGCGGCGGACGCGGCGGCGGTGGCGGCGGACGCGGCGGCGGTCTGCCGGCCGGCGTCGGCGGCGGCGAACTGCAGCCGATGAGCGCGCCCGCGGCGTTGACGACGCTTGACGGCGGCGCGGCGCCGGCGCCTCCGGGCACGATGTCCGGTCGCGGCGGTGCGGGCGGCGGTCGTGGCGCCGGCGGCGGTGGTGCGGCATTTGGCGGTGCGCCGCCTGCTGTCGGCGGCGCGGGCGCGGCTGGTGCCGGCGCGGGCGCGGGTGCGCCACCCGCGGCAGCGCAGGGCCGCGGCGCCGGTGCGGGCGGCCGTGCGGGCGGAGCCGGCGGTGGTCGTGGCGGTGGCGCAGGCGCGGGTGCGCCGGCCGGTCCGCGCGTGCTGCTGTCGTTCCCGAACGATCCGAACGATCTGTTGTTGTCGGGCGAGTTGGTCGGCGGTGAGAACATGACCGGCAACGCAGCGCTCGTCGATGCGCCGCTCGGCAAGGGCCACGTGGTGCTCTTCGCGCTGCGCCCGTTCTGGCGCAACGAACCGCACGGCAACTACTTCCTCTGGTTCAACGCGATGCTGAACTGGAACGATCTGAACGCGGGCAGATAGAAGGTCAAAGGTCACAGGTCAAAGGTCAGACCGATGATCAGACGAGGCACGCAGATGGCAACTTGCGCCATCGCGTGCCTCGTTCTCTTTGCGGCATGCTCAGGCCCGCCAGCCACCGCATCATCCTCCTGGCAACTCATCGTCCTCGGCATCGCGCAGGATGCGGGCATCCCGCAACTCGGGTGCGAACAGGAACTCTGTAAATCCATCCGGGAAGGGAAGCGCAAACCGGAGCGCGTGGCCAGCTTGGGCCTCGTGAATCGCGCGCTCGGGATCTCGTATCTGTTCGACGCCACGCCGGACATGGTGTCGCAACTCTCGACGCTGAACGGCGGCCACGCGCCCACCGCGATCTTCCTGACGCACGGACATATTGGCCACTACACGGGACTGATGTACCTGGGCCGCGAATCGATCGATGCGAAGACCGTCCCCGTGCACGGCACCGAGCGGATGGCGAAATACCTGACCGCGAACGGTCCGTGGAGCCAGCTCGTGTCCCGCAACAATATCGATCTGCGGGTGCTGACACCGGACACCGCCGTGAATCTTGCTGATGGCGTGCGCGTCACCGCCTTCCTTGTTCCGCATCGCGACGAGTTCACAGACACCGTCGGCTACCTGATCGAGCACGCGGGCAAACGCGCGTTGTACGTGCCCGACATCGATCAATGGTCGAAGTGGTCGCGATCGATCCGCGAGCTCGTTGAGACCGTGGACCTTGCGTTCCTGGATGGCACCTTTGGATCCGCCGATGAATTGCCGGGCCGGTCCATCGCCGACATCCCGCATCCCCTGATGCCGGCCACGCGTGACTTGCTCAAGGGCACGCGGGCCAAGGTCTGGTTTATCCACCTCAATCACACCAATCGGGAGATCAACGCCGCGGACGTCGTGCGCGATGGTCAGGTGTTCCCATTTTGATCAGAGCGCGGCACGCATGCAGTCGGACTCTACGAATAAACCGTGAAGCAATGAAGGGTTTTGATTCGGCGGCCTTGGGGGAGATTTTCGTAAAGCCCTGCTTCACTGCTTCACGGTTTATTAGCGCTTTTGACGACGCCCAGTTATTCTTACCGGCGCGCGTGCTGCGCGCTATTGGGAGGATCTGAAATGACTCGCTGGACCCGTACTCGTGTGTGGACACTCGCCATAGCGGCCTTCGCGATCGCCGTGACGCAGCCGTGGTCGCTGCTCGCGCAGGCGCCGGTACCGGCGAACGTCAAGTTCGCCGCCATCAAGGAATCCGACATGCGGGAGTTCCTCGGATACCTCGCCTCCGACACACTGCAGGGACGGCAGATTTACACCGAGGGCTACGGCATGGCCGCGTCCTATATTGCCGAACATCTGCGTGCGTGGGGCCTCAAGCCGATGGGCGACGATGGCACGTATTTCCAGTCCGTCAAGAACCGCGGCTATCGCGTGACGCGTAATTCGTCGGTGACCGTGCAGGTGAATGGCGAGACGCGCACGTTCAAGCATGGCGACCACGTCACATTCGCGATTGGTTCCGGCGGGAAACAGGCGCTCACGTTCAGCGGCGTTGAATTCGTCGGCTACGGGCTCGTGGCACTCGCCAGTCCGGCGAACAACAACATGAACTACGACGACTTCAAAGGTCGCGACGTGAAAGGCAAAGCCGTGATGATGATGCCGGGCACGCCGGCCGTTCTGCTGCCCCCGGGAGGCCGTGGCGGTCGTGGCGGCGGCAACCGCGCCAACTACGCATTGCAGACCGCCGGCGCGGCTGCGGTGTTCAGTTATGCCGCGGCGCCCGCGCCCGTCACGCCGGGTCCGGCCGACGCCGCGTTGGCAGCAGCTCAGGAGGCGTTGACGCAGGCGCAACAGGCTGTTGCGGCGGCACAGGCGGCGGCCCGCGGCGGTCGTGTGGGCGGCCCTGCACCCCAGGGCCGTGGCGCGCAGCCGGCCGCGGCAGGTCCGGACATCACTACGGTCCGCAAGGTCGACGGCATCGTGCCCCCGACAATTACCGGCGACGACACGTTCTACGAATTCCTGTTCAGCGGGTCGCCGATGAAGTTCGCCGAGATCAAGGCCAAAGCCGCAGCGGGCGAGTCGCTGGTGCCGGCGTCGATCGCGAACGCCAAGGTCACAGTGAATATCGACAACACCTACGAAGTACTGACCACGCAGCTCAGCCGCAACGTCGTCGGCATGATTGAAGGGATCGATCCGAAACTCAAGGACACCTACGTCCTGTTCGGTGCGCACCTCGATCACGTCGGCTACCGACCCTCGGCTCCGGCGAACCGTGGTGGAGGCGCCGCGCCGGCGGGACCGCCCGATCTGATTTTCAACGGCGCGGACGACGATGGGTCGGGATCGACGGCGTTGTTGGGCATCGCGAAAGCGCTGGCGACAGGGCCGAAGCCGAAGCGGTCGGTCGTCATTGTGTGGCACACCGGTGAGGAAGCAGGCCTGCTGGGTTCGCAGTACATGGCGGACTTCCCGGTGGTGCCGCTCGAGAAGATTCAGGCCCAGTTCAACATCGACATGATTGGCCGGAATCGCGACAACAACCCGGACCAGGGCAACACGGTCTTCGTGATTGGCGCCGATCGCATCAGCACCGATCTCCACAATCTCGTCGTGGATGCGAACAAGGCGATGCCGAATCCGTTGAACCTCGACTACGAGTACAACGACCCGGCGGATCCGAACAGCTTTTACACGCGCAGCGACCACTACAGCTATGCCGCCAAGGGCATACCGATCGCGTTCTTCTTTACGGGGACGCACCCGGACTACCACGGCGCCGGTGACCACGCGGACAAGATCCTCTATCCCAAGCTGACCAAGATCGCGCAGATGGTCTACCAGGCCGGCTTCAGCGTGGCGAACACCGACCGAACCCTCACCCGGGACAACCAGGGGCCGAGGGCCGGGCGGGGGTTTGCCGGGCGGATAGAGAAGTAGGACTATCGGTCGAAAAGCGCCAGAGGTTCAGGGGTCCAAGGGTCCGCGAAGCGGACCTTTGGGCCTATTTCCTGCCTGATTCCCACTTTCGTTGATTTTCTTCGGAAAATCGCATAGAATCTCTAAACGTACCTGCGCACAGTTAGCCAGCCGAAGCCTTCATACACAGAAAGCCGGGGGACACGTGGCGTTTGAAATTGGGGACAAGGTCATTTACCCGAATCACGGGCTTGGTGTGATCGAACGCATCGAGACGAAGACCATCATGGGCACGACCTGCGGTTTTTATCAGCTTCGGATGGCCGGTGAGACGACGGTGTTCGTGCCTGTCGACAACGTTGACGGTGTCGGCCTCCGCCGCGCCATCAATGACGACGAAGTGCAGCGCCTGTTCAATCTGCTGGGCGATGGCAAGATCGACAGCCACCAGAACTGGAAAGGCCGCTTCAAGGACAATTCGGATCGGATGCGCACCGGCTCGATCTATGACGTGGTCGAGGTGCTCAAGAGCTTGACCTTCCTGTCCAAGTCGAAGAGCCTGTCCTTCCGCGAAAAGCGCATGCTTGATCGCGCCAAGTTCCTCGTCGTCTCCGAAATCACGGAAGTGATGGGCGAGAAGACGCCGGCCGTCGAGGGCAAGGTCGAGAAGGCGCTCGACAAGAGCTTCACCACCAAGACCAAGAGCCTTGCGGCTGCCAAGGGCGCACCGAGGCCTGTTGCGGTGCCCGCGCCGCCGAGACCCGTTGCCGTGGCTCCGGCCCCGGCCGCCGTCGTCAAGAGCGTTGCGGCCGTCAAGCCCGTCGCGGCCGTGAAACCGGTTGTGGCAGCCAAGAACGTCGCGCAGCCGGCCCGCGTGGCCGTGGCGGCCAAGTCGGTTGCCGCCGTCGCGTCGCCGTCGCCGCGTGTCGCGTCGAAAGTCGCGCCGCGTCGCGCCGCTCGCGCCTAGCAAAGACCGCTGATCCCGTGCTCGCTCGGTGCCAACGATAGTCGCGGCCGCGCGGACGCTCGCCGCCATCATCAGCGTCAGTCTGTACGTGTTGTTCGTGGGACCGCCCGTCCTCATCTGGACGGCGGTCTCCAAGGACCCGCGGATCATGTACGGCGCCGGCGGGCTTGGTGTCCGGATGGGACTGGCCCTGGTGGGCATTCGCGTGCGAGTCCTGGGCCAGGAGCATCTGCAGCCGGCCGCCGTCTACGCCTGCAACCACGCCAGTAACATCGAGCCGCCCGCGGTCTTCCATGCCCTGGAATCGCTTTTCCCCAATCTTTGCGTCGTCTACAAGGCTGAACTGCGGAAGTTGCCGATTCTCGTTTGGGCGTTTGATGCGGCGGGCTTCGTGCCGCTCGAGCGAGGGAATCCTGCGCAGAGCCGTCCGGCGATCGACGGCGCCGCCGCCGCGTTGCGGGCAGGCAAGTCGTTTGTGATTTTTCCCGAAGGGACCCGCAGCCGGACGGGCGAACTGCTTCCGTTCAAGAAGGGCGGTTTCCTCATGGCCATTCAGGCGCAGTGCCCGATTGTGCCCGTGGCCGTGTCCGGGGGCCGGAACGCGATGCGGAAGGGCAGTCCGCTCATCTGGCCGGTCACCGTGACCGTGGACCTCGGCGCGCCCATCCCCACCGCCGGGCTGACCATGGACCAGCGCGACGGCTTGGTGCAGCGGGTTCGCGCGTCGATTGAGGCGAGGCTGCCTCAGCGGGGTCAGACCTGGGGGTCAGACCCCCAGGTCTGACCCCGGCGTCTGACCCCAGTTCCGCGCCATTTCTGCAGACCCAGGGGCCAGACTTACAAGTCTGGCCCCCAGGTCTGACCCCCAGGTCTGACCCCCATTGAGCCGTTGCCCTGCTAGAATCCCTCGCTTGTGCCATCGAGGAACAATCGTCGCTCGCCCGTCGATCAAGTGTCGGACCTGACTGCCGGCCGGCTGTCGGTCTATCTCCGCTGTCTGACGACGCTCGAGGCGGACGGCGTCAAGACGATTTCATCGGGCACCCTCGCGGAACGGTTCCACCTGAACGCGGCCCAAATCCGCAAGGACCTGGCCTACTTCGGCGAGTTCGGTGTCCGCGGCGTGGGGTATTACGTCGCGGATCTGAAGACTCATTTGAGAGCGATTCTGGGGCTCGAGCAACCGGTTCGGGTGGGCATCATCGGCGCCGGCAATCTGGGACGGGCGCTGGCTGACTATCCCGGCTTCCGGAAGGAAGGATTCGTCATCGTGGCGCTGTTCGATACGGATCCGGATTGCGTCGGCCGCCAATCTCGGAAGGGCGTGCCCATCCTGCACACCGACGAATTCAAGCGCATGGCCAAGGCCGGCAAGATCAACATTGCGGTGGTCGCGGTGCCCGGGGACGCGGTTGCCGGGGTTGTCGATCTCGTCGTCAAGTCCGGCATCAGGGCCGTGCTGAATTTTTCGCCCGGTACGATTCAGGTGCCGCCAGGCGTCAAACTGAAGAACGTGGACTTGACCGTGTCGCTCGAGAGCTTGTCGTTCTTTCTTGCCCGGGGTGGCGATGAGTAAGGCCATCAGGCGCCGGACGCGTCCGCGTCTTTCTCACGTCGATGAGAAGGGCCGCGTGCAGATGGTGGACGTCACCGACAAGCCGGAGACGGATCGCGAGGCGATCGCCGAAGCGGTGGTGCGAATGAACGCCGCCGCGATCCGCGCGATTCGCCGGAAAGAGGTCAAGAAGGGCGATCCCTTGCAGACCGCGCGCCTCGCGGGCATGCTGGCGGCGAAACGGACGGCGGATCTGATTCCGTTGTGCCACCCGCTGCCGCTCTCGCACGTCGAAATACTGATACAGGCGCGGCCACGAGGCTATGTGATTCGGTCGCGCGTCCGCACCACAGGCCGCACTGGGGTGGAGATGGAAGCGTTGGTCGCGGCCGCGACTGCGGCGCTCACGCTGTACGACATGCTCAAGGCCGTGGATCGGGCGATGGTCATCGGCCCGATCCGGTTGCTGGAAAAACGGGGCGGTCGCAGCGGCCACTACCGCCGCACCTGAGACTGACTCGTGCGCATTGTCGCCGCCGTTCACCATCCGCCCGTTTGGACGCTGCCGGCCGCGCAGGTGCACCGTATCGCAGCCGCGCTACCGAATGACGAGGTCCTGGATGCGCGGACGGCCGAGGACCGGATGCGTTTGTTCCGAGAGGCCGATGTCCTGCTCGCGTTCAGCATCAGTCCCGCCGAAGCGGCGGCCGCCGAACGGCTCCGCTGGATTCAGAGTTCGGCCGTGGGCGTTGCGGAACTGCTCGTGCCCGCGCTGGCGTCGCGCGGGGTGGTCATCACCAACGTGCGCGGCGTCCACAGCCACATGATTGCGGAGCACGCGATCGCGCTGGTGCTGGCGCTGCGCCGGCAGTTGCACGTCGCGGCCGCACAGCAGACCACGCGAACGTGGGCGCAAGTTGAGATGATGCAGGCGCGCGTGCCCGCGCTCGCCAACAGCCGGCTCGTCGTCATCGGTCTGGGCGAAATTGGATCGCGCGTGGCGGCGTTAGCGGCCGGCCTCGGCATGCGCGTGACGGGCGTGCGGCGTGAACTCGATCGCCCGGTCCCGCCTGGCGTCGAACGCGTGGTCGGTCCGGATCAATTGCACGATGCGCTCGCGAGCGCCGATGCCGTCGTCCTGGCCGCCCCAAGGACTTTTGAGACGAAGGCCATGATCGGCCCGGCGGAATTTGCCGTGATGCGCCCGCACGCCGTGCTGATTAACGTGGCGCGCGGCCGGCTCATCGATGATGACGCGATGGTCGACGCCCTCGAGCGCGGCCGCATCGCGGGCGCCGGCCTGGATGCGTTCACGCGCGAACCCCTTCCGGATGACCACCCGCTGTGGCGCCTGCCGAACGTGCTGATTACACCGCACACCGCGGCCTTTGGCGCCGACTACTGGGACGGCGTCGTCGACCTGTTCCTCGAGAATGTGGGACGATTCCGTCGCGGCGAGCCGCTCGCGAACGTCGTGGACCAGGCTCGAGGGTACTAACCGCGGACATTGAGTCAGGCGCGAGGGCACTGAGCGCCGGAATTGAGTAATGACAGACGAGATCACGCAATGGCCGCCGACGATCGCGCAGCTGCCGTTCTTTGCGAGCGGCCGGTTTCCCACGGCCGATCTGCTCGGCCGTTGCGAAGGCGATGCGATCATCAAGACGAGCGGCCGCGATCTGATTGAACAGGTTCGGGAAGTCGGTCTCGGCCTGCAGTCACTGGGGTTGGCGGCCGGTGATCGGGTCGTGCTCCTGGCGGAAAGCCGCCCTGATTGGCTCATCGTCGACCTCGCCATCCTGGCGAGCGGTGCTGTCACGGTGCCGGTGTATCCGACGCTGGCGGCCGAGCAGGTGGGATTCATCGCACGGGATAGCGGCGCGGTCATGGCGATTGTGTCCACGACGGTGCAGCTCGAGAAGATCCTACTGGTGGCGCCCACGCTGCCCAGTCTTCGAACAATCGTGATCACGCGGCCCGATCCAGCGGCAAACGTGCCGGCGGGGTCTGTGGCCATTCACACGTTGAAAGAAATCTCCGCGCGTGGCCACGACGCCATCAAAGCAGGCTGGGGCGTTGGCCGCGAGTTCCACGATCGCGCCAAGCGCGTGCAGCCGTCGGATCCCGCGACCATCGTCTACACCTCGGGGACGACGGGCGAGCCGAAAGGCGTGATGTTGTCGCACGCCAACCTCGTCGCGAATCTCGAGGGCGTCGTGAAGAGGTTCAACGTCGATGAGCGCGACGTCGCGCTGTCATTTCTGCCGCTGTGCCACGGCTTCGAGCGCCTGGTGGCGTATGTCTACCTGTCGCAGGGTGTGTCGATGATTTTCGCGGAAGCGCTCGAGACGGTCGCGCGCAACATTGCGATGGTTCGTCCGACCCTGATGACCGGCGTGCCACGGGTGTATGAGAAATTGCACGCGCGGATCATGGCGAAGGGGCAGGAGGGGAGTGCCGTCGCGCGGGCCGTGTTTGCGTGGGCGTGCCGGGTCGCGGACGCCAAGGCCTGCGCGTTTGTCGCCGGACGGGCGCCCTCCCTCTGGCTGGCGTGGCAAATCCAACTGGCGGACCGGCTGGTGTTTTCGAAGATTCGCGCGGGACTCGGCGGACGATTCCGGTTCGCGGTGTCAGGCAGCGCTCCGCTCGGCGAGACGCTGGGACGTTTCTTCTACGGGATCGGGCTGCCACTCATCGAGGGCTATGGCCTCACCGAGACGTCGCCGGTGCTCACCGCGATGCCGCTCGACGCCATTCGATTCGGCACGGTCGGGACTCCGCTGGCCAATGTTGAGCTCAAGATTGCCGCCGACGGTGAGATTCTGGCGCGCGGGCCCAACGTGATGTCTGGTTACTACCGGCGGCCCGATGACACGGCCGCCGCGCTCAAGGACGGGTGGTTCTACACCGGGGATATCGGCGAGTTGGATGATCACGGCTACTTGAAGATTACGGACCGCAAGAAGGAACTGCTGTGCACGTCCGGCGGCAAGAAGATCGCGCCGCAGCCGATCGAAAATGCGTTGCGCGCGAATCGCCTGATTGCGGAAGCCGTGCTCATCGGCGACAACCGTCACTTTCCAACCGCGCTTCTCGTGCCGGACTTTGCCGCGCTCTCAGGCCGTCTCGGTGTCGCGCGACCCGCCGACGCGGCAGCGGCCGCAACACTCGCCGCACGGCGGGACGCCAACGCCCTTTACGCCGAAGCCGTCGAGGCCGTGAACGCGAAGCTCGCGCAGTACGAACGAATCAAGAAGTTTCACGTGTTGCCGCGCGAACTCACGCTCGAGGCCGGCGAGCTGACGCCGACGCTCAAGGTCAAGCGCCGGGTGATCGATGTGAAGTACAAAGCGGAAATCGAAGCGATGTACCGGGAATGATGGAGCCCCGGGGCTTCAGCCCCGGGGGGACCTCAGAAGATCTTGGCGTGGTCGATCGGCCACCAGCGGATCTGAACCTTGCCGATGATGTACTTCCAGGGCACTTCGCCCCAGGCGCGGCTGTCCAGGCTGTTGTTCCGGTGATCGCCCATCACGAAGTAGTAGCCCTTCTTCACGACGTACGGACCCCACGAGTCGTACGACCGGTACTCTTCCGGAATGAAGTCATCGTTGAGGAGTACTTCGTTGCGGTAGACGCGGCCGTTGTCGCTGCGAATCGTGTCGCCGGCTTCGGCGATCACGCGCTTGACGAATGATTTGTCCGGATCCTCCGGGTAGTACAGCATCACCACGTCGCCGACCTGCGGCGGGTGGATGCGGTACACGGCCTTGTTCACGATGAGCCGATCCTGATCCTGCAGGGTCGGAATCATGCTCTGGCCTTCGACGCGCGCCACCTGAAACCCGAAGGTCACGATGAGCGTGGCGTAGACGGCCGCCGAGACCACGGTCTTCATCCACGCGACGAGTTCCTCGCCGATTCGGGCGAGCGGGCGCGACCAATCACCCTCGTCGTTGGCGACCACCGTGGCAGGAACAGGAGTGGCGACGGCCGGCGTCACCGCATCAACACTCGCGGTGTGCTGAGGCGGGTGGGCCGGAATGAACACGGCGGGCCGGAACTCGGCGGGCCGAAACACATAGGTCTCGGGCTCCGAGAACATCGTGGTGTGGACCGGCTCAGGCCCGGCGACCGGGGTCGATTCCGGGGCGTCCAGCAGAATTGGGTCGTCGGGCTGGTTGGTCAGATATGGCTCCTGGGCGCGTTAGATCGTTAGACGACGCGCGGACGTACATAGTTACACGGCGGACGGCGGTAGGCCAGTCTAACGGGGTCAGGCTTAAGCCTGACCCCGGCCCCTAAAGCTGCAGATGGTCCTTAAGGCGCCGCGTCTGGGCCCGGCTGACCGGGATCTCGGTCGTCTTGGCGTCCTTCATTTTCAGCAGGTAGTTCCGGCTGAACCACGGCACGATTTCCTTAATCTTCGTGATGTTGACCAGGTGCGACCGATGCACGCGCCAGAACACGGCCGGATCGAGCCGCGTCTGGAGTTCGTCGAGCGTGCGGTAATTGGAGGTCCCGGCGATTGTCTGCGTTGCCACGATGATGGTTTCGTCGATCACCGAGGCGTGCACGACCTCCTCCGCCTGCACGAGGATGAACCGTTCGCCCACGCGCACGGCAAGCTGGTCGCGGCGACCCTGCCGCGCCTGCACCGCTTCGACGACCCGTTCGAGGTCGGCGGGCGAGAGCGGCAGTTGCGCGGACGCCGACGGCGGCACGACCCGCTGCCGCACGCGGTCGAGCGTCTGTTCCAATCGATCCGCATCGACTGGCTTCAGCACGTAGTCGACAGCATTCACACTGAACGCATCGATCGCGTATTGATCGAATGCCGTGACGAACACGAGCTGAGGCGGCACGTCCACGAGCAGCAAACGGCGCGCCACCTCGAAGCCGGTCAGCCCAGGCATCTGTACGTCGAGGAACACCACGTCGGGCTTCAGTTCACCCGAAAGACGCAGCGCTTCGACACCGTCCTTGGCCTGGCCGACGATCTCGATGCCGCCGGCCTGTCCCAGCAGGAAGCACAGTTCTTCCCGCGCCAGTTGTTCATCGTCGACGACCAGGACGCGCAAGTCGGCCATGGTCAGGCGGTGGCGCGGCTCGGCGTCACGAGTTCCGGGATCTCGATGCGGGCCGACGTGCCCTGGCCCGGCAGACTATGAAGCTGCAGTTGATAGGGCGCGCCATAGATGACGCGCAACCGTTCATTCACGTTGCGCAAACCGATGCCGGTGTCGGACTCCGATTCCATCCGCGTCTGCGGCAGGCCTACGCCGTTGTCGTGCACTTCGATCACGACCGAGCCGCCGGATCGCGATGACTTGATCGTGATGCGTCCCTCGCCCAGCTTTCGGCCGAGGCCGTGCTTGATGGAGTTTTCCACCAGCGGCTGAAGAATCATGCTGGGCACCACGACGTCCAGGCTGGACTCGTCGATGTGCTTGTCGATGACGAGACTCGGGCCGAAGCGCATGCGCTCGATATCGAGATATTCGTCAACCGCCTCTAATTCTTCGCGGAGCGTGACGAAGTGCTCCTGGCTACGCAAAAGCCGGCGCAGCAGGGCCGACAGTTTCACGATCAGCAGGCGCGCGGTCTCGGGCTGCGACCGAATCAGGGACGAAATTGACGTCAACGTGTTGAACAGAAAATGGGGGTTGATCTGATTCGCCAGCGCATCCACGCGGGCCACCATCAGCAGGTGCTCTTGCTCGGCGAGGCGATGTTCAATTCGCGCGCTATTCCAGATTTTGATCGGGATCGCGACCGCGAGCACGGTGGCCAGCGGCACCAGGAGATTGTCGAGCCAGAAGTACGTCGGTTGAAGCGCGAACAGCCGCGACGGGTACTTGTGGTGAATGCTCAGCCGCAGCAACTCGAGCAGGACGGGTGCCGTGACGATGACGATTTGCCAATCGAGGGTGACGTTCCGGACCTGCCGCCAGATGGATTGCAGGAGTCGCGTGAAAAAGAACGGCGTGAACTTCCAGATTTCTTCCTTCGGGCAAATCTCCCGCAGCCCGCCGCCGGCGAAGCCGCATCCGACTGCAAACGGCAGCGCGCCCCATTCGCCGTTGAACATGGCGGGAATCGAGACGGACAGGCCGACCAGGGCGCCGGAGTAGGGGCCGGCGATGAGGCCGGTCAGAAACGAGCCGGATAACGTCAGGTCCGCCGCATCGTAATGGAGGAGCAGTCGGGCCGCGACGCCCGCCGTCAGCGGAATGCCGAAGCCGGCGGCAAAGACGAGCCGTTCGGGCCAGTCACGCCGTTCGGTGAGCAGAATACGCCGGAAGATTCGAAAGCGCGCCAGCATCGTGGCCAGCACGGCGGTGACGGCCAGCTTGACGATGAGCGTGACGAGGAGGAGTTTCTCGGGGCTGAGGGACTGAGGCCGGAGTTCGTTCTGCATCGGGATCAATGACGCACCCTGTGCGGCCCGGTGGCCCGACCGTAACTATAGCACTGCGCTGGACTTGCCGGTTTGTTATGATGACATCCATGATTCGGCCATTTCTGATCGGTTTCGCCACGACCTTCAAGCACATGTTCCGGAAGCCCATCACCGTGAACTATCCGGACGAAAAGGTGCCGATGTTCCCGAAGTACCGGGGCAAGCAGGTGCTGATGCGTGACGAGAACGGCTTGGAGAAATGCGTGGCCTGCGGTCTGTGCGCGGTGGCGTGTCCGTCGGACGCGATCTACCTGGAGCCTGCCGAGAACGACGGTACAGTGCAGGCGGGTCCGCGCTACGCGTCGATTTATCAGATCCATAAGACCCGGTGCATCTTCTGCGGCTATTGCGAAGAAGCCTGCCCGGTGTCGGCCGTGTTCATGGGCAAGGACTACGAGCTCGCCGTCTACAGCAACAAAGACTTCATTTGGGACAAGCAGGACATGCTGGTCCCGGCCGCGGACGCGGCCGGAAGTTCGAAGTAGACTCCGAACTTCGAATCAACGTGACCGGGCGGTTTTAGCGCTCACTGAAAATGCAGGATTTTCTCGCTACGCTCGACGCCCGCGTGCTCGTCTGCGACGGCGCGATGGGCACGATGCTCTATGCCAAGGGCATCTTCCTCAACCGCTGCTTCGACGAATTGAACCTCACGCAGCCGGATCTGGTGGCTGAGGTGCATCGCGACTATGTACGCGCCGGCGCGGACGTCGTCGAAACGAACACCTTCGGCGCCAACCGATTCAAGCTCGCGAACTTCGGCCTGGCCGATCAAACCCGCGAACTCAATACGCAGGGCGCGCGCATCGCCAAGCAGGCCGCGCGTGACGCGGCCTGGGTGGCCGGCGCCATCGGGCCGTTGGGCGTTCGCATCGAGCCGTGGGGACGGACGTCCGTTGGCGAAGCGGAAGACGCGTTTCGCGAACAGGCCGCGGCCCTTGTCGAGGGCGGCGTCGATCTGTTCATGCTCGAGACGTTTCGGGATGTGAATGAGTTGGCCGCGGCGGTTCGCGCCGTGCGGAGTGTCTCCACGCTGCCGATCATCGCGCAGATGACCACCGACGCCGATGGCAGCAGTCTCGACGGTACGCCGCCGTCGACGTTCGCGCCCGCGCTGGAGCGGGCCGGCGCGGACGTGATCGGCGTCAATTGCTCTGTCGGACCGGCCGCGATGCTGGAAACTGTGGAGGCCATCGCGCGCGTGAGCGGCGCGCGCCTGTCCGCGCAACCCAACGCCGGACGACCGCGCGACGTCGAAGGCCGCAACCTGTATCTCTGCTCGCCGGAATACATGGCGACGTATGCCCGCCGGTTCATTGCCGCGGGCGCCCGGCTTGTGGGCGGCTGTTGCGGCACGACCCCCGATCACATTCGCCAGATCGCGCAGGCGGTGAGGACGATGACGCCGGCGCTCTCTCGGCCGGTGCCAGACTCGGTGGCGGGCACGCATGCCGATTCGGCGGATCCGGTCGAGCGGCGCGAGAAGTCCGGCCTGGCTCGCATGCTGGCGGACAAACGCTTTGCGATCGTCATGGAAGTGTCCGCGCCGCGTGGTCTCGACCTGCGCGCCGTCGTCGCGCAGGCGAAGCGCTTCCGCGATTTGGGCGCGGTGGCCGTCAACGTGCCCGACTATGCCAAGTCCGGCGCGCGCGTGAGTGCGATTGCGTTGGCGGTGCTCCTCGAACAGCAGGGCGTCGAGACGTTTCTCCACTACTCATGCCGCAACCGCCATCTGCTGGGCATGCAGTCCGATCTGGTTGGCGCGCACGCCATGGGGATCCGCAACGTGCTGCTCACTACGGGCAATCCGGCGGCGGAAGCCAACATCGCGGATGCGACGTCGGTCTTTGACGTGGACGCCATCGGTCTCGCGAACATGGTCTCGCGCCTCAATCACGGTCTCGACATCGGCGGTCAGTCGATCGGCGCGCCCACGCGTTTCCATCTGGGCGTCGCCGTGAATCCGTTCGCGCCCGATCTGGATGCGGAATGGCACCGGCTGATGCACAAAGTCGAAGCGGGCGCGGAGTGCATCGTCACGCCGCCCATCTTTGATGTCGACGCGTTCGGCGCCGTCCTCGACCGATTGACCTCGACAGGCCTGCCTGTGGTCGCGGGGCTGGCGCCCATCGACGGCCTTCGCCACGCCGAGTTCCTCGCGAGTGAAGTCGCTGGCGTGAAAATTCCGGAATCGACGTTCGAGCGGCTGCGTGGCGCCGCTGACGAGTCGGCCGAAGCGCTCGCGCTGACACTCGAAACCGCCCATTGGCTGCGGAGCCGCGTCAGCGGCCTGCAAATGACGTCGTGGCACGGCGCGCCGGGAATGGCCGAGCGCGTGCTCAGTGCCCTCGCGGTCAACACCCAGCCGCGCGTACAGGAGTCTTCTCGTGTCTGATGTGTCCCACGGAACTGGCCTGAAGGAGCACATCCTCATCGTCAGCCGATTTCTGCGCAGCCCGAACACGGTCGGCGCGGTGTCCGCGAGTTCGCGCGCCATGGCGCGGGAAATGGTGTCGCGCCTGCCGACGGACCGTCCGGTGACGGTCGTCGAGCTCGGACCGGGCACAGGCTCGTTCACGAGCGCGATCGTCGCGCGCGTCGCGCGCGGATCGCGGATCCTGGCCATCGATCTCGAGCAGACCTTTGTCGATCGGGTTCGCCAGCTCTGGCCGACGGTGGATTGCGTGTGCGCGTCAGCGGCGGATCTGGAGCGGCTGGTCAACGAGCGGCATCTGGCGCCGGTCGATCACATTATTTCCGGGCTGCCGTTTGCGAGCCTGCCGGGCGAAATGACGCGGCAGGTGTTGGACGGTATTGAACATGTGCTCCGGCCGGGCGGCACGTTCACGACGTTCCAGTATCTGCACGGCTACCCGCTGCGTCCGGGGCGACGGTTCCGCGAGGACATGAGCCGTCGCATGGGCGGGCCGCCGGAACGCCGGCTGGTGTTCAAGAACTTCCCGATCTCGTTCATCCTGACCTGGACGCGTCCAGCCGCGCGGTAATCGCCCGCGCGGCGTGATCGGCGCCGTCGGTCGCCATGGATTCCGCGGCCGCCGGCTGCGCCATCAGCGCCGTCAACGATGCGGCCCATCGCCCCGCCAGCAAATCTTCGTTCGAGATGAACCGGCTTCGGACATAGCGGGGCAGCGCGGCCGTCAGGACGTCGTATTCGCGAAAGTCACCCCGTGGCGTGTAGAGCATGGCCGTGCCCGTCGAGATGCATTCGGCCGTGATGCCGTAGCCCGGCTTCGTGAGCACAACGTCCACCGCACCGACCAGATCTTCGTAGCGAAATCCGCTCGATTGGAATGACTTCTCGGCAATTGTCCGGACCTGCGCGGGCAACGTCGCCGCCGGCGCGGCGATTCGATCGGTGGTCACGACAGTCCAGTCGCGCAAGCAGTCCAGCGCGGGGAAGTCGAGGTTGGGCAGGCCGTAGCCGCCAAAGGACAGCAGCGCCGTGGGCCGATCCATCGCCAGACCAAAATGCACGCGCGTGTCAGCGCGGGTGCGCGTGGGCCGGCGCGCGACGAGCGGCAGACGTTCGACGCGGCGAAATACGTCGAAGCCTCCGGCGAATGGCAGTTCGAGCGCCGCCGTGGCTTTGGCATAGGACTCGCGAATGGTCGGCACCAACCACGGCGCGGCATCCGCGAGGCCGGGATGCGTTTCGTAAATCCAGTCCCAGGTGAAGTTGGCGACGGCAATGCCCGGCACATCGAGCCGCGCGGCCACTTCAAACGCCATCGGCGCGATGTCGCCGACCACGAGCGAGACTCGATCGGAACTGAGTGCCTGAATTTCGTCGGTCACCTTTGCGTCGTAGTCCCCGTAGAAGCGCACCGCTTCGACAATGGTCGCGGCGTCGTCCTGCTCGATGCTCGACCTCTGGATGATCCCGGTGTCGCACGGGCCGGATCGCAATTCGAACGGGACCTGGAGCGTGCGCGCGAGCAGTGCGGGATTGACGGCGGATCGAATCAGGATGCGCAGGTCAGGCCGGATAGCCGCGAGCGCGTGAATGATTTCCACGTCGCGCGATGCGTGGCCGAACCCGTGGCCGGAAACATAAAAGAGAACAGTGGAATGCACGGGCAGGGTAAGCGATGAACGATGAACAGCGAACGATGACCGGCGAACGCGCCGCTAGTTAAAGGAAGACCATCGTTTGGTGCGACGGGATCTCGAAGTTCCGGCGGCACTTCTTGCAATTCACCATGTCGTCGAGCCGGAACAGGTGGTTGCGGAGTTTTTCGTACATCGCCTTGTCGCGCGCGTCCGCGCCCGGCGGCAGGCGATCCTTCTTCGTGCGCTTGGACCAGCGGATGGGGTAGTCGTCGCGGTGCCGGCACTTCTGGCACACGAGCGACATCGGCTTGGTTTCGGTCGTTTCGATGAAGAAGTCCCGCTCGTTGATCATCAAAGGAATCGTAGCACGCAGAGGACCGTTGGCCCCTTGGACCTTTGGACCTTTGGACCCTTGGACCCTTGGACCCTTGGACCCTTGGACCCTTGGACCTAGTAGATGCCCGGAATGAGGCGCGACCGCACGTTCGTGGCGTACCGCTCGTAGCCCTGTCCGAAGGCTCGCCGCAGATCTCGCTCCTCGAAGGGAATCGCCACAAGCACGTAAGCCGTGTTCAAAACCGCGAAGAGCAGGCGCGTGTTCGTCATGACGGGCACGGCCCAGAGCAGGAGCAGAATCGCGAGGTAGAGCGGGTGGCGAACGAGGCGGTAGGGGCCGCGGTCGGTGAGCGCGGATTCCTCCGCGCGGCGTTCGCTCTGCGGCTCGCGAATCCCTGCCATGGCGGCCACGTCGATGTGCCGGCCGACCCAAAGCAACAGCAGGGCGCCCGCCAGTTGGGCACCGCGCATCAGCCAGACCGCCGGCGCTTCAATCTGCCACAACGCGCCGGGTACCGGTTGCCAGAATCTGACCAGCACGACGAAGAGAATGCTGGCGACCCACACGTAGGTGGTGCGTTCGAGGTCCGTGGGCACGAGCGCGGCGAGGCGAGTCTTGACGCTGGTTCGTGCGAAGAGCGAGTGGTGCAGGCCGAACGCGATGAACAGCGCGATGTTGGCCGCGGCAGGCGTCCATGGAGTCGCGGCGGGTCCTGCCGGTACACCGAAGCGTCCCGCGTACGACCAGGCGCCATAGAGCACTGCGATCGTGAAGGCCACGCCGCCGCTGGCCGCGACAAGCCTGCGCGTGCGGAACGAAGTGAAATCGTGAGCCACGGCCACCGTATTATAGAGAGCAGCTATGATGAGTAGCGGGGACATGTCATGACGAAACCGATTCGCCGCGTGCGCAGCTTCGTCGGGCTGACCCTCGCGATCTTGGCCACCGCCACGCTAGCGGCTCAGACGACCGGCAGCCGCCCGGTCCCAACGCCCGCGCAAACCGCCGCCCAAACTGAAGCGGCGCAGATTCAGCAGGTCCGCGTGGCGATTGGCCGCGGCAAGATCGCGGACGCACGACGATTGGCCGACGCGATTCCCGGATCGGCCGGACGCGATTTGGCGTCGGCGCTCATCGACATCTTCGAAGGCAAGGATGACGCGGCTCGGCCGAAGCTCGAGCCGCTGGCGCGCGTGAATCCCGTCGGCGACGCGGCGCTCGAACTCGGCCTCCTGGAATTGCGGCACGGCCAGCGCGACGAAGGGTGGCGCCGGCTCGATCCCATCGCGGCCGTTCGCACGTTCAACGGACCGGATGACTACCATCGCCTGGCCAGGGCCGCCGTCGGCATTCGCGAGTTCAAGCTGGCTGCGGACGCCTACACGGAGACCGCCGCCGTACCGCGCGCGGACATTCAGTCTGACCGTGGCGACCTGTTCCTGATGCGTCACAAGAACGGGTTTGCGGCCGACGACTATCGCAACGCGCTGAAAATCGATCCGCAGTGGCTGCCGGCCATGCTCGGTCTGGCCCGCGCGTTTGCCGACGAGGATCCGCGGCAGGCCGATACGTTCATGACCGCTGTGCAGAAGGTCGCGCCCAATCATCCGGACTTGTGGCAACTGGCGGCCGAAGTGCAGATTCAGCGTGAGGACAAGTCAGCGGCGCTCGAATCGCTCGACAAGCTGGCGGCCGCCCGGCCAGGCACGATCGACGAATTCGCGCTCCGCGCCGCCATTGCCTACGCCAGCAATGACGCCGCCGCGATGACCGCGGCGATGGCGAAGGCGGACGCGATCGACCCTCGTTCGTCCTTGGCGATCCGCCGCGTGGGCGAGCAGGCCGCGCGGGACTACCGGCACGATGAGGCGGTGAAGTTCGCCCGGGAGGCGACCGTTCGCGATGGCGACGATCCGGACGCGTTCTTCGATCTGGGTCTGTATCTGATGCGCACCGGTGACGAAAAAGGCGCGCGCACGGCGCTCGAACGATCGTGGGCGCTCGACGGGAGCAACCAGCCCACGAAGAACATGCTCGACGTGCTCGACAAGGTCGACGCCTTCGACACCGTGACGTCGGGCGATCTGGTCCTGAAGTTTGCGAAGTCCGAAGCGCCGGTCCTCAAGACGTACGCCGTGCCGCTTGCCGAAGAGGCGATGAAGACCTTCGGGGCGCGCTACGGCTTCACACCGCAGGGCCCGATCCTCATTGAAGTCTTTCCCATGCACGACGACTTTGCCGTGCGGACCCTGGGACTGCCGGGCCTGGTCGGTGCCCTCGGCGCCTGTTTTGGTCGCGTGATCGCGATGGACTCGCCAAGTGCGCGCGATCCGGGTGAGTTCAGCTGGCAGGCGACACTCTGGCACGAGATGGCGCACGTCTACACGCTGCAGCTCTCGAAGTACCGCGTGCCTCGCTGGCTGACCGAGGGCATCTCGGTCTTCGAAGAGCATCGACGGCAGCCGGCGTGGGGCCGTGAGTTGACGCTGCAGTTCGCCGCGAACCTCGGCAAGGGTGAGACCTTCGGTGTGAAGAAACTCCCGGAGGCGTTCAAGCATCCCGAGAGTCTGGCGCTGGCGTACTTCGAAGCGTCCTTGTTGGTCGAACATCTGGTGGCGCTGCACGGCGATGCGGGGCTCCGCACGCTGCTGCTGGCGTATGCCGACGGCGCCAAAGACACGGATGCGTTTGCGAAGGCCTTCGGCCGCAGTGTTGACGAGGTCGAAGTGTCGTTCAAGAAATTCGTGGACGACAACTACGGCGCGCTCAGTAAGGCCCTGGCGGATCCGCCCGTGAAAGTCGCGGCCGACGACCTGGCCGGCCTGCGCCTGCGCGCCCAGCAGGCGCCAGGCAACTTCGCCAGCCAGCATGCGCTGGGCGCCGCGTTTATCAACGCGGGTTTGGATAGTGAAGCCCGGGCCCCGCTTGAGAAGGCCGCCGAACTGGCGCCGCAAGCGACCGGACTGGCGAGTCCGCACGCGCTACTGGCGCTGACCGCCGAACGCGCCGGCGACCTCGACCGTGCACGGCGTGAGTTGCGCCGTCTCCTCACCTTCGACCACGAGAATGTCGTCGCCGCCCGCAAACTCGCGGCGCTCGCCGGCGATGCGCCCGCGGCGGCCGACGATCGCGACTACGCATTGAGGCTCATCGCTGATCTGGATCCGTTCGACGCCCCAACGCACGTGCAGCTGGGCCGCCGGCTCCTCGCCAAGGGCACCTACGCGCCGGCGCTGCTCGAGTTCCGCGCGGCGATGGCGCTGGGCCCGCCGAATCTGGCCGAGGCTTACACCGACATCTCGGAAGCGCTCTTCAAGCTCGGCCGGAAAGAGGAGGCCAAGCGCCAGGTGATCCTCGCGCTGGAGCAGGCGCCGGTGTATGCGCGGGCGCAGGAACTCTTGCTCGCCATCCTGGGGCGGAACTAGATGAAGCGGCTGGTTTTTCTCGTCATCGCACTCGCCTGGTCGGTGAGTCCGATTTGGGCCGCTGAGGGCGCCCGTTATGCGGTCGTCGTGCAGGGTGCCTCGGGCGAACCGCAGTACGCCCAGTTGCACCGCGGTTGGGTCGATGCGCTGTCGACAGTCCTCCGCGATCGGATGGGCTTCGATCCGGCGCGGATCACCAAGCTGACCGAAGAGCCGAAGGCCGGGGAACTCAAAGGCACCGCCGAGAATGTGAAAGCCACGCTCGAGCGCCTGGCGAAAGAGACCAAGGCTGACGACCTGGTGTTCATCATGCTCATCGGCCACGGCGGCGGCGAACCGACCGCCGCCAAGTTCAATCTGATCGGCCCCGATCTTACCGCCGCGGAATGGAGCACGCTGTTGAAACCGATTGCCGCCCGAATGGTGATTGTGGACAGCACGAGCTCGAGCTTTCCGTTTCTTGAGGGTCTCTCAGGCAAGAATCGGATCGTGATCACGGCGACGAACACGTTCGCGCAGAAGTACCACACCGTGTTCCCGGACGCATTCATCAAGGCGCTGATGGCGACCGACGCGGACGCGGACAAGAACGGCCGCCTGTCGATGCTCGAAGTGTTCAACGCCACGTCCCGGCTCGTCGCCCTGCACTACGAGCAGGACGGCCACATGTCTACCGAAACCGCCATGTTGGACGACACCGGCGACGGCAAGGGCCGCAACGCGGCGGCCACCGGCGACGATGGCGTGATTGCGGGGTTGACGTATCTCGACGCCCTGGCGGCGCCCAAGTCAGCGGATCCGGAAACGCAGGCGCTGCTGGTGCGCCAGCAGGCGCTCACCGAGCAGATCGACGAACTGCGCCGGCGTCGTTCATCAATTTCGGCTGAAGAGTTCGACAAGGAATTCGAAAAACTGATCGTCGATCTCGCGCTCGTCTCGCGCGACGTGCGGCGTAAGACCATCCGGTAGCTACGGGGCCGCGTCGCTCCACCAGTCGGCTTGGGCCCGTTCGGGGCGTTTGAACAGGAACGAGGCCACGGCGCCCGTCACGAATCCACCGACGTGTGCCCAGAAGGCGACGCCGCCCGTGCCCACCTCGGAGGCCACGCGTCCGACGCCACCCAGAATCTGCATCACAAACCAGATCCCCAGGAACATGACGGCGGGGATTTCGATGATGTCGATGTAGAAGATCAGAATGATCAGCACGTGAATCCGCGAGTGCGGAAACATGAAGAGGTACGCGCCCATGACGCCGGCGATGGCACCGCTGGCGCCCACGAGCGGCAGCCAGGACGCCGTGTTGGCCTGGGTCTCGAGGAGCGCGGCGGCCGTTCCGGCCAGCAGATAGAAGATGAGAAAGCGGCCGTGGCCCATGCGGTCTTCGACGTTGTCGCCGAATATCCAGAGCGACAGCATGTTGGACCCGATGTGCAGCCATCCGGCGTGCACGAACATCGAGGTCAGCAGGGAGACCCACGAAAACTGGGCCGGTATGAGGCCGTAGGCCAGGAAGAACCGCTCGGTGGCATCCGCCGGCAGCGTGATCTCGCGGACGAAGACCAGCAGATTGAGCGCGATCAGCGCCATCGTCACGTACGGCGTTGTGCGTGAGGGGATGACGTCGCGCAACGGGATCATGCGGCTAAGATAGACCGTTCTATCACAGGGGTTGTCACGTGAAATGCCGATCGTGCAGTGCAGACATCGACGCCAAGGCTATCGTGTGCTACCGGTGCGGCGCACCGACCGCAGATCCGGTCGTGCGGCAGACTGGGCCATCCGCCGGCGGGCGGGCCAGTTGGCAATGGGTGGCGATTGCCGTCGTGGTCATCCTGGCGGTCGCCGCGTACCTCTACTTCAGGCCGGCCGGAGGTTAGAGGTCGGCCCTTCCTTCGTGTAGACTGGCGGGCGGACATGGCCACGCCTCGCTTGGAAGTGCGCGACGTGCTCGGTGAGCGCGTCGTCCCCATGGATCGGTTGCCGTTTACCATCGGCCGCCGCGAAACCAACGACCTTCGGCTGGGCGGCAGCGAAGTGTCGCGGGAGCACGCGGAAATTGCCTTCGAAGAAGGCAAGTTCGTGCTGCGGGACAAGGCGTCGCGCTACGGCACCTTCGTCAACGGAGAACCCGCCAGCGAGTGTGAATTGCGGCCGGGCGACCGGGTGCGGCTGGGGCGAGGCGGCGGAGCAGACATCCTCTTCATCTCCGGGGAAGACGAGAAGAGCGCCTCGAGCCGGTCCACCACCGGGGCCCGAGACGACCTCAGGCAGATTAACGCCCTCCTCGAGGGCTTCCGCGCCCTGGGCTCCGGCCGAGTGCTGCAGGAGGTCCTGGAGCTCGTGCTCGACGCCGCGGTTGAAATCTCCGCGGCCGAGCGCGCCTTCATCATGCTCGCCGGCGCGGATGGCGCTCTGGAGTTCAAACTCGCCAGAGGCCGGTCCAAGCAGACGCTCACGGACGCGACATTCAAGATCAGCCGCAAGATTCCAGAGGAAGTGTTCCGGCTTGGCCGCACGAAGGCCGTCGCGGACCTGCTCGACGGTGGCATGGCCGACGCGCACATGGGCACGGTCGCGTTGGGCATTCGCAACGTCGTCTGCGTGCCGCTCAACTTCGTGCGCTATGTCGAAGCCAATGAGGCGCGCGGCGAAGACCAGCGCATCGGCGTGCTCTATCTGGACAGCCGTGAAAAGGGCTCGCTGTTGACGGAGACGACGCGCGGCGCGCTCGAGACATTGGCCGCCGAAGCGTCGGTCGCCATTGAGAACGCGCGGCTCTATCGGGACAAGCTCGAGAAGGCCAAGATGGAGCAGGAAATGCGGATCGCCGCGGAGATCCAGCAGTCGCTCCTGCCGAAGCCCCGCGTGAGCCTTGGGTTCGTGGAGGCGTCGGCGGCCAGCATTCCGTGCCGATCCATCGGAGGCGACTTCTTCGACTACATCGACGATCCCAGCACGACGTTCGGCTTCACGTTGGGCGACGTCGCCGGTAAAGGGCCGCCCGCCGCGCTCATGAGCGCGTTGATGCAGGGCATGTTTACGGCGCAGGCGCAGTTCGCGGACGGTCCGGCGTCGGCCGTGACGCACATGAATCGCGCGCTCTGCCGGCGAGGCCTCGAGTCGAGATTCGTCACGCTGATGTTCGGCATTATGCAGGCCAACGGCAGCCTGGTGTATTGCAATGCCGGACACAACCCGCCGTTCATCATGGGCACGAACGGCAAAGTGCGGCGGTTGGAAGAAGGCGGGCCCGTCGTCGGTCTGCTGGAGTTCGCGCCGTATTCGCAGGAAACCGTCCAGCTCGATGCGGGCGATACGATTGTCATCTTCAGCGACGGCGTGTCGGAAGCGTTGAACGCGGCCGGTGAGGAATTTGGTGACGATCGACTGGAGAAGTGCGCCGCCGGCGCGCTCAACCAGGGGTCGTCGGTGCTGGTCGAGCGCATCGTCGCCAGCGTGCGCGAGTTCACGAGGGGCGCGGCGCAGAGTGACGACATCACAGTGATGGTGATTCGGTATCTGGGCGCCGGAGCCTAGGTCGTGACCGGACGGCTCATCGCCGCCCTCTGGCTCGTGGTCGGCGTGGTGGTCTGGAACGGATTCTTCGATTTGTATGTGTCACGCGGTGCGCGCGAATACGGACAGCTTCGCGTGGAGCACGAGCTGGGCCGCGGCCCGGATCCGGACATGACGGCGGTCATGGCCCGCGCCACGCATGATGGCGCCTGGGCGTCGTCGGCATGGGCAACCGGCGTGGTAATTGCCGGCTGGTCCACAATCTGGCTCGTGCGCAGAACCAAGCACTCAGCCCCAAGCACCTAGATGCATCCCCTCATTCACGATTGGAATACCGTCGATCCTGTCCCGGCGTCAGCTCCTGTGTTGTTGGACGACGAGACGCTGCGGGATGGATTGCAGTCCCCATCGGTCCGCACGCCGGACATCGACCAGAAGATTCGGATCCTGCACCTCATCGATCAGCTTGGCATCGACACCGCGGCGCTCGGTCTGCCTGGCGCCGGCCCGCACGTCGTGCGGGACGTGGAGCGGCTCGCGCGCGAAATCGTGGACGCGAAGCTGCGTGTGGGGGCGAACTGCGCGGCACGGACGCTGATTGCCGACATCGTGCCGATTGTCGAAATCTCCCAGCGCACGGGACTCGCGATTGAAACGTGCACGTTCATCGGATCGAGCCCGATTCGCCAGTACACCGAGGACTGGACGCTCGAGCGGTTGCAGCGGCTGACCGAAGAGGCCGTCGGCTTTGCCGTGAAGGAAGGCATGACCGTGATGTACGTCACGGAGGACACGACGCGCGCCGATCCCAAGTCGCTGCGGGCCCTCTATTCGACGGCGATTCGGGCGGGCGCCAAGCGAGTCTGCATCGCGGACACGGTCGGCCATGCGACGCCGGCGGGCGCGGCGGCGGTGGTCACGTTCGTCCGGGGCGTGGCGGAGGAGTGCGGCGGGGGTATCGGCATCGACTGGCACGGTCACCGCGATCGCGATCTGGCCATTGAAAACAGCCTGGCGGCGATGCGCGCCGGCGCGACGCGGCTGCACGGCGCGGCCATCGGTCTGGGGGAGCGCGTCGGCAACACGCCGATGGACGTGTTACTCGTGAATCTGGTGCTGATGGGAAACCGGACGGCCGATCTCACGAAGCTGCCGGCGTATTGCCAGGCGGCCTCGGACGCCACGGGCATCCCGATTCCGGTCAACTATCCGATTCTCGGTCGCGACGCCTACCGCACGGCGACCGGCGTCCACGCGGCCGCGGTCATCAAGGCGTTCAAGAAGAACGATCCCGTGCTCGTCGACGCAGTCTATTCCGGCGTGCCGGCAAGTCTAGTCGGACGCGAGCAGTCGATCGAGATTGGGCCCATGTCCGGGCGATCGAATGTCGTCTACTGGCTGGAACGGCGGGGACTGGAAGCCACAGACGAGCGTGTGGATCGGATCTTCGGGAAGGCCAAGTCAGCCCTGGGCGTCCTCAGCGAGGCGGAGATCAAAGCGCTCATTTAACCGTGAAGCAGTGAAGAAGTTGTTTTTAGGGTTTGCTGGTCAAAAAACCCAAAACGTCTTCACTGCTTCACGGTTATTTGTTCTTCATTACTTCACGGTTAATTTCTTCTCGATCTCCGGCAGCGCCGCGATCAGCACGTCCCCGACAATCTGCAGACTCCGCGCGGCGACCTGTGTCAGGTCATCGCAGCACACCTTGTCGTGCCACTGTGGGTAGTCATAGAGATCGATGATGTCGATCGTCGGGACGCCGGCCTCGGCGAACGGCTGGTGGTCGTCGCCACCGACCGGTCCGGGCGCGTCGATGAACACGTTGCTGTGGCCGAGGCGCTTCGCCACAGCCCAGACGATATCGTTCAGCCACGGCGCGGCGTGGTCGGTATCCTTGCGCAGTTTCAGGTCCTTCGCGCCGACCATGTCGAGCAGGATCATGGCCTTGATGGAGGATACTGCGTTGGCTTTCTTGGCAGCGGCGACGTAGTAGCGGGATCCGTAGGTATTGTCCGGCGCGCCACCTTCAGACTTGCAGTCGTCCCATTCCAGGCAGAAGGCTTCCTCGCCATCGAACCACACGAACTCGTAGGTGAACTCTCGCGTCTGGGGCTTCATCACGCGCGCGAGTTCAATCAGCATGGCGGCGCTGGAGGCGCCGTCGCTGGCGCCCACGAAGCGGCCGTTCGGCATCGGTTTGGTGTCGTAATGTCCCGTGATCAGAATGCGGTCCGTCCGTCGTCCCGGGATCGTGACAATCAGATTCACCATGTCCTTCGGGCCCTGGGGCGTCTGGGCTTTCCAGACCTGTTCTCGAACCGTCAGGCCAGCCGCGGCGAGTTGCTTGGTGATGTAGGCACGAGTCTCACGCAAAGCCGCCGATCCGGCCGGACGAGGTCCAATCGCCACCATTTGGCGCAGGTGCTCCCAGGCCTTGCTGCTGTCGAAGACCGGCGCGGCGGGCTTGGCGGCCGTCGGCGTTTGATCGACGCTGGCGGCCGTCGAGGCCTGACAGCCGAGCAGGGCGATGCACAGGACCATGCTCATCAGGGCGCGGGTCATGGGAACTCCTTCTTCAGTGGTCGGGGTCAGGCTCAACTATAGAACGATTGGGGTCAGGCTTAAGCCTGACCCCGTGAACGTCGCTCGATGCCCACATACGGGCGTTTGGCGGCGCCTTCGTAGATTTGGCGCGGCCGGGCGATTTTCTGGTCCGTGTCGCGCAGCATCTCGTCCCACTGCGCCAGCCAGCCGGCGGTGCGCGGAATCGCGAACAGCACCGCGAACATGTCCACCGGAAACCCCATCGCCTGGTAGATGAGCCCGGAATAGAAGTCCACGTTCGGGTACAGCTTTCGCGACACGAAGTAGTCGTCTTCGAGCGCGATCCGCTCGAGTTCGAGCGCGATGTCGAGCAGTGGGTTGCGTCCGGTCACCGCAAAGACCTGATCGGCGGTCCGCTTGATGATGCGCGCGCGGGGATCGTAGGACTTGTAGACGCGGTGGCCGAATCCCATGAGCCGGCCCTCGCCGCGCTTCACGCGGCTGATAAATTCGGGCACGCGCGAGACGTGGCCGATCTCCTTGAGCATGCGGAGCACGGCTTCGTTCGCGCCGCCATGCAGCGGTCCGGCGAGCGCCGCCGCGGCGCCGGCCAACGCTGAATACGGATCGGCCTGCGAACTGCCGATGCCGCGCATCGCGCTCGTGCTGCAGTTCTGCTCGTGATCGGCGTGCAGGATGAAGAGGATGTCCAGCGCCCGTTCCAGTACCGGATGCGGCCGGTACTTGAGTTCGGTCATCTTGAACAGCATGTTCAGGAAGTTACCCGTAAAACTCAGGTCGTTGTCCGGGTAGTTGTACGGGCGGCCGATGCTGTGCCGGTACGCCCACGCGGCGATGGTCGGGACCTTCGCGATCAGCCGGCGGATTTGCAGGCGGCGGCTTTCCTCCGACGAGATGCGCTTGGCGTCCGGATAGATGGTGGACAGGCACCCGACCGTGGACAGCAGGATGCCCATCGGATGGGCATCGTACTGAAAGCCCTCCATGAACTTCTTGATGTTCTCGTGCAGCATCGTGTGCAGCGTAATCTCATGCGTCCAGGCGGCCAGTTGAGCGGCATCGGGCAGCTCGCCGAACAGGATGAGATAGGACGTTTCGAGAAACGTGCTGTGCTCGGCCAGTTCCTCGATGGGGTAGCCGCGATAGAGCAGGACGCCCTGGTCGCCGTCGATGTAGGTGATTCGGCTTCGGCAGGCGGCCGTGTTCTGGAAGGCCGGGTCGTACGTCATCAGGCCGAAGTCGTCGGGACCCGTGCGAATCTGCCGCAGGTCCATGGCCTTGATCGTGCCCTGTTCGATCGGAAGTTCGTACTGTTTGCCGGTACGGTTGTCAGTGATCGTAATGGATTCGGACGGCATCGGGAGACATTGTACAGAAGTCAGAAGTCAGAAGTCAGAAGTCAGAAGTCAGAAGTCAGAAGTCAGAAGTCAGAAGTCAGAAGTCAGAAGTGTGGCTACGGCCCTCCAAACTTTTGACTTCCAACTCTTGAGTTGTGACTTTCCTACGCCTGGTGCCTCACGTCCAGCGCCGACACCATGAAGATCACGTCTTCCGCGATGTTCGTGGCGTGGTCGCCGGTGCGCTCGAGATGGCGTGAGACCAGGATGAGATCGAGTGCCGCTTTGATCGTCGTCGGGTCCTTGAGCATGTAGTCGAGCAGCTCGCGGAACACCAGCGTCTTCAGCAGGTCCAGCTCATCGTCTCGGGCCAGCACGCGTTGCGCGAGGGCCACGTCGCGTCGCACGTAGGCGTCGAGCGCGTCCCGCAACATCTCCTGGGCGATGACCGCCATCCGCGGGATGTCGATCAGTTCCTTGACTTTCGGGTGTTGGAGATTGCGCGCGGCCGCCTCGGCGATGTTCACCGCGAGATCCCCGACACGTTCGAGGTCGCTGTTGATCTTCACCGCCGATACGATGGCCCGCAGGTCGGCGGCCATGGGCTGCTGAAGCGCCAGCAATTTGAAGCAGCGATCGTCGACCTCGATGTGGAGCTGATTGAGGGCGCCGTCGCCCGTGAGCACCTTGTCCAGCTGGGCCAGGTCCCGGTCGACGAGGCCTCTGACGGCGGATCGGAGCCGGTCTTCGGCCAAGCCGCCCATTTCAAGGAGGCGCGATTTGAGCTGGCTCAAATCTTCTTCAAAATGCCGGGGATGGCGGTCGTTCGTCATCGTCCGCTCACTGTAACGCGGCGCCTGTTACGCCGGGATTTCGGCGCCGTAAATTCCGCGACGTTCTTGGCACGGGGCCTCGCGCGGGGCCCCGTGCGCGGCGCGGCTTCGAACCTGATCTCCGTCCGGAGCGCGCGGGCCAGCGGTTCGGCGTGACGATTGGCGGCCCAGAGTTCCAGTTCCGCATCGCCCTTCGTCACCAATCGGAACCGGAGGCCCTCGTCGGTGGCGACGCCACTGAGCCGGCGGACCACCTGCGCGTGACTGCGGTCGAGGCCTTCGGCGAGCCGGACGAACGCGCCCAGGATCTTGACGGTGCGCCGCAAGGCACGGGGCAGGGCGCTGTACTCTTCGTGCGATTTCTTGGGGGGCGCCTGGCGATGATAGCGGGCGACCAGACCAATCACTTCGACTTCCTCGGGATCAAAGCCGCGCAATCCGCCGTGACGAATCAGGTAGTACGAGTGTTTGTGATGCGCGTCGTAGCTGATGTGGGTGCCGATGTCGTGCAGCATCGCGCCGTACTCGAGCCACTCCCGCTCGCGCGCCCCCAGCTTGTGCTGCTTCCCCGTGGCATCGAAAAAGGCCAGCGCCAGCTTCGCCACCTGGCCGGCGTGATCTTTCAGGAATCCGCACCGCTCGCCCAGTTCGATCACACTGCGGCGCCGCACGTCGGGATACCGTTCGGCGGTTCGAATGTGTTTGATGTTGCGTCTGATGTAGTCGAGAACCAGGCCCTCGCGGAGCGCGAAGTCGCACAGCGTCAGATCGTCGGCGCCGAGCCGTTCGAGCAGCGTATCGAGGAGGATGGCGCCAACCGGCGCGAGATCGGCGCGCCGCGGATCGAGGCCGGACAGTTTCAGCCGTTCGTCGAGCGTCAGTTCGACCAGCTTTCGACGCAGGCGGCTGATCTCCGAGGCCGGCACGTTGAGGCGGCGGACGTCGCCGCCCCCGGGCGCGCGCGTCCCCGTGGCGAGCTGACCCAGCGCCTGAATGGTGCCGGATGTGCCGATGACCCGATGAAAGCCGCGGCGTCTCAACTGGGCGAGAAAGCCCGCGGTCTCCCGGTGGATGTGCCGCACCAGTCGGCCCTCGTCGCCGCGGGAGAGCGGATCGCGCCCGGCAAAGCGTTCCGCGAGTCGAATCACACCCAGTTTGAAACTGCGGCCGAATTCCATGCGGGCGGCGGTGCCGATCGTGATCTCCGTACTGCCGCCACCGATATCAATCGTGACCGCGCGGGCGCTGCCGATGCCAATCGCATAGGCCGCGGCGAGATGAATGAGCCGGGCCTCTTCCTGTCCGGAAATCACCCGCATGCGCAGTCCGAGCTGCCGGCGCGATTGCGTGATCAAATCGCTGCCGTTGTCGGCTTCGCGAACGGCGCTGGTCGCGGCCACCACGATCTCGTCGACGCCATGGGATTCGGCGAGCCGCTTGAATTTGCCCAGCGATTCGAGGGCCGCGGCGAGGTTGGCGTCGGGGAGCCGGCGGCGGCTGAGCACACCGGCCGCCAGCCGGATCATGTCTTTTTCGCGGTCCACCACTTCAAATGACAAGTCCGGCCGGACGCGGCAGACGATCATGTGAACGGAGTTGCTTCCGACGTCGATCGCGGCAATGCGCATGTGTTACGTTGGGTAGGTTGAAGCTATGGCAGATGCTACCACGCAGATTGTGACGGCCTTGTCACGCGCGCTTCGCCGCAGTGCGGCTGCGTGCGCGGCGGAGTCGCGCCCGGCGCGGCGCGGCGGCATTGGCGCCGTGCATCGCCTGCGCGTGGCCTCGCGCCGCTTGCGCGCGGCCGTGCCGCTGGCCGCGAAGCCCGCCGGCATCGCCGCCGCCGGCGTCCTCCGCGAGTTGCGCCGCATGACCCGCGCGTTCGGCGTCGTGCGCGAGCTGGATGTCGCGCGCGAACTGCTCGCTGACTTCGCCGCCAGGGATCCCTGGGCGGCGTCCGCCCTGGCCGCCGTGGACGATCATTGCGTCGTCTTGCGGAAGCGGGCGCTGGAGTCCGCGCGAAAGCGGCTGTCGCACGACGCGACACGGCTGCTCCGGTCCCACGTCGATGCGCTGGCGGAACGTGTGCTCGCCCGTAACCGCGGCCGTGAGACAACCCTGGCGCTGCTGGCTGAGGTGAGTCGTCGTGCCCGGGATCTGTCGGTCGCCATGGAGGACGCCGGGACGGTGTACGGCCTCGAATCGCTGCACCGGATTCGTATCGCCGCGAAGAAATTGCGCTACACGCTGGAACTAGCCGGCGGCGTCCTCGGCCAGGCGAGTGAACGCACGGCCGTGCGCGTCCTCAAACGCCTCCAGGCGAAGCTTGGCGCCATTCACGACATGCAGGTCGCGCAGCAACACTTGCGGACCGTGGCCAGTGCACCGGAGACCGGCGTGACGTTTGGTGCGGATTTGGCGCGCGTCGATCAGGAGATGGAGATTCAATGCCGTCGCCTGCACGCCCAGATGGTCAGGCGCAAGCCCGAAGTCGAAGGCATCGTGGTTGCGTTGCGACGTGACATCACCCGCCGCATCGGCATGCGTGACCTGCGCCGCCCCGTCCGCATGCGGCCCACCAGTGTCCGCCGCACCCGGGCGGCCAGTTGATGGAGTCGCTGTACATCGTCCGCCACGCCATCGCCGCCGAACGAGGCGACAAATACCCGGACGATGCCAAGCGCCCGCTCACGAGCCACGGCGTCGAGCGGATGCGTCAAGTGGTCAAAGGGTTTCGGACACTCGATCCGGAAATCAACCTGATCCTCACCAGTCCTCTGATTCGCGCACGGCAGACGGCGGACATTCTGCTGGCCGGCCTGTCCCCGGCGCCGGATTTATCCGTCGAGGACACACTCGCGCCGGGTCATCGACCCGAGGCCGTCGCAGGCGCCTTGGGCGGGCATGCTTCGAATAAGGTCGTCGCCCTGGTGGGGCACGAGCCTGACCTCGGCATCCTCGCCGCATGGTTGATCGGAGCGCGCGAACCGCTGGTGTTCAAGAAGGGCGCGATCGCGCGCATTGACGTCAGCGGCAAGCTGGGCCGCGACGGTCAACTGGTCTGGCTCGCCACGCCGCGGATGCTGCGCGGACTGGCGTAGACGAATGTCCCCGGCTTTGCGTGAGCGAACGAGCGAAGCGAAGTGAGCCGCGCGAACGGAGCGGGGCGTAGGGGTCCCCGCGAGTAAGCGCGTAAGGGGGGCGCGGCGGGGACGAAGTCCCCCCGCTTAAACGATCGTCCCGGGCTTAACCACGCCACCTTTCGGCACGATGATGATGCCGCCGCGAATGTAATACCCGTCGCCATCCGCATTCTCGATGCCACGCTCGTTCACGAGCTTTGCGCCGTGGCCGATGCGGGCGTTCTTGTCCACGATGACCCGGTCGAGGACCGCGTCCCGCCCGATGCCCATCGGCAATTCCGATGGCCCCTCGTCGTAGTAATCCGCGCCCAGCAGAATCGATCGCGTCACCTTGGCGCCACGCATGATCGTCGATCGGATGCCGACGATGCTGCTGCGGACGTCGCAGGTGTCGAGGTAAGCGCCCTCGGCCACCAGCGCTTCATCGAGATGCGAGTCGTGCAACCGGGCCGCCGGCAAAAAGACCGGCTGGCCGTAGATCGGCCGCTTGGGATGAAAGAAATTGAACGGCGCGCCCCGGCGCGTGAGCATGAGGTTCACGTCGTAAAAGGATTGCACGGTGCCGACGTCCGCCCAGAAGCCGCGGTACAGGTAGTGGTGAACGCGATGCGTCTGGAGCGCCGCCGGAATGATCTCCTTGCCGAAGTCCACAGCCGCGCTCTGCGCCAGGACGTCGTGCAGCACGTCGCGCGAAAACACGTAGATGCCCATCGATGCGAGGAACGGTTTGTCGGTGCCGAGGTCGGCTGGGGAGTGGCGCGGCGCGCTCGATCCGATCTCCGCCAACCGCTCCGCTTTGGGCTTCTCTTCAAAACCCGTCACCTGGCCATCCGGATCGAACCGGAAGATACCCATTTGCGTCGCGTCATCGGCCGACACGGGCTGCGCCGCAATCGTGATGTCGGCGTTGCGCTCGATGTGTGCGTCGATCAACTCCGCGAAGTCCATGCGATAGATGTGGTCGCCGGCGAGGATGAGGTAGTACTCGGCGTCCACGTTCCGGAAATGACGCGTCGCCTGCCGGACGGCGTCAGCCGTACCCTGAAACCACTTTTCGCCTTCGGGCGTCTGTTCGGCCGCCAGGACCTCGACGAATCCGTCGGAAAACATGTCGAGGTGATAGGTCTTGGTGATGTGACGGTTCAGCGACGCCGAATTGAACTGCGTCAGCACGAAAATCCGCTTCAGCCCTGCGTGCAGGCAGTTGCTGAGCGGGATGTCGATGAGCCGGTACTTGCCGCCGATCGGCACAGCCGGCTTCGATCGCAAATGGGTGAGCGGGAACAGGCGCGTGCCTCGGCCACCGCCGAGGACAATGGTTAGAACGTCGTTCATCGGGGCGATTGTATGCCGAGGAGCGCGCGTTAGCCCCGCCTAACCGACAAAGCGGTAGCCCAGGCCGACGATGGTCTCGATTTGCGGACCGGCGGCCCCGAGTTTGGCGCGGAGCCGGCCGACGTGTACGTCCACCGATCGCGTTTCAATCGACTGGTCGTAGCCCCACACTCGCGTGAGCAACCGATCGCGCGACAGGACCCGGTTGCGATTCTCGACCAGGCACTTCAGCAATTCGAATTCGCGTCGTGTCAGTTTCACCGGGTCGCCATCCACTGCGACGGAAACCGCGTCGAAGTCGGCGACGAGATGCGGGCTGCGATACAGCGACACCGCGCTGCCGGGCCCGCTGCGCCGGCGGAGGACCGCGCGGATGCGTGCTGCCAGTTCACGCGGGCTAAAGGGCTTCGTCATGTAGTCGTCGGCACCCAGGTCCAGGCCGAGGACGCGGTCGTGCTCGTCGGCGCGCGCCGTGAGCATGATGATGGGCAGCGTCGCGCTCGCGGGCCGGGCTCGCAAGGTGCGGCACACATCGGCGCCGTCCACGCCCGGCAGATTCAGGTCGAGCACAACCAGATCCGGCAGCGTCGCCGCGACCGAGGCGAGCGCCGCAGAACCGGAACCGACCGTTTCCACCGTCAGGTCGCTGTGGCGTTCGAGAGTGTGCTTGATGAGCCGCGCGACGTCGGCTTCGTCTTCCACGACCAGGATGCGGGAGGGGGCCACAGGCATATGCAGCACCCACGCTACGGCGTCGGAGTTACCGGGTGATGACCGGGCCGTTAATTGTAGGTTACCGAGGCGTCGCCGTGCGGTTACAGTTTCTTTGCTATTATTTCGCTCGAGCGAGGCCCCGTGGCATTCAGGTTGAGTTTCATCCCCCGCGACGAGCAGTTCTTCGAATTGTTCAACGAAATGGCCGACGAGATCCGATCGGCGGCCCAGATGCTCGAAGACATGCTGGCGACCGATCCGCCTGACATCTCCAAGGTGGACAAGATCAAGGACGCGGAGCACCGTTGCGATGCGCTGACGCACGATGCCATCCAGCGGCTGCACCGCACGTTCGTGACGCCCTTCGATCGCGAGGATCTGTACGCGCTCGCGGCCTCGCTTGACAACGTCATGGACGCCATCGATCACGCCGCGGCGCTCGTGCGGCTCTACAAGATTACGGTGATCCGCCCGGGCGCGCGCGAATTGGCGCGCACCGTTTCGAATTCGGCGGACCGGCTGCATACGGCACTCGACTCGCTCGCCAAGAAGAAGCCCGTCCAGCCCCACGCGGTCGAAATCAACCGGCTGGAGAACGAAGCCGATCGGGCGTATCAGGTTGCCATCGCGGCGCTGTTCGAGACCGAATCAGACCCCATCATGATCATCAAGTGGAAGGAGCTCCTCGACATGCTCGAGCAGATCACGGACGCTTGCGAAGACGTCGCAAACGTGATCGAAGGCGTCGTCGTCAAGCACGGGTAACCGCGTGGAGTTCGTCTTCAGCTCGCTCGGGCTCATCATCGTCGTTGCGCTCGTGTTCGATTACATCAACGGATTCCACGACGCGGCCAATTCGATCGCGACGGTCGTCTCCACGCGGGTTCTGTCGCCGGTGCAGGCCGTCGTCATGGCGGCGTTCTTCAATTTCATCGCGATCGCGGTGTTCGGCACGACCGTCGCGAAGACCGTCGGGTCCGGAATGGTCGATCTGAACGTCGTAACGTCGGCCGTGATCCTGGCGGGCCTGATGGGCGCCATCACGTGGAATCTGATCACGTGGTATTTCGGACTCCCGACGAGTTCGTCCCACGCGTTGTTCGGCGGGTACGGCGGCGCGGCGGTGGCCAAGGCGGGATTCAGTTCGATCATCGTGGCTGGCTGGACGAAGATGATCCTCTTCATCGTTCTGGCGCCGCTCATCGGCATGTCCGTCGGGCTGATGGTCATGACGTCCATCTACTGGTTATTTCGCGACACGACGCCCACCCGCGTCGATCGGTGGTTCCGCCGCATGCAGCTGATGTCTGCGGCGGCGTTCAGCCTGATGCACGGCGCCAACGACGCCCAGAAGACGATGGGCATCATCACCGGCGCGCTGATTACCGGGGGCTACCTCACGACCTTTGAGGTGCCGTTCTGGGTCGAAGTGGCGTCGTATACGGCCATCGGCCTGGGCACGTTGAGCGGCGGTTGGCGCATCATCAAGACGATGGGCACGAAGATCACCAAGCTCCAGCCGGCAGGCGGCTTTGCCGCCGAGACGGGCGCGGCGGTCTCGATCTTCACGGCGACCCAGCTCGGCGTCGGCATCAGCACGACGCACACGATTACGGGCGCCATCGTCGGCGTCGGCGCGACGCGGCGGCTGTCGGCGGTGCGCTGGGGCGTGGCCGGCCAGATTGTGTGGGCCTGGCTCCTCACGATTCCCGCGTCGGCGACCATCGGCGCCCTCGTGTATTACGCGATTGCGCTCTTCCAGCGCGTTCAGTCGTAGTCGGCGGCCTTTAGGCCGCCGAGACCGGCGCCCGCAGCGTGATTTCGAACACCGAGCCGCCGCCGTCGCGATTCGCGACCGTGACGTGACCCTCCTGGCTCTCAATCAAGTGTTTGACGATGGAGAGGCCGAGGCCCGTGCCGCCGGGATCGCGTGCGCGCGATCGATCGACACGATAGAACCGCTCGAAGATGCGGTCCAGGTCCGCTTCCGGAATCCCAGGCCCCCGATCGGCGACAGTGATCTTCACGTCGCTGCCGGCCCGATGCGCGCCGATTTCAATTCGTCCTCCGGGTGGGCTGTAGTTGCTGGCGTTTTCCAGGAGGTTGCGGAGCGCGTCCGCGAGCCGGGCCGTGTCTGCACGCACCAGCGCCGCATCAGGCGCAATCGTGATCTCGACGTGCTGGTCGCGCGATCGCATCGCGGTGTCCAGATCGCGACACACGCCATCCGCCACTTCGCGGATCGGACAATCGACCAGCGTCGCCGGCTCCTGGCCGGCGTCCAGCCGCGCGAGGCGCAGCAAGTCGCGGACGAGGCGCTCCATTCGAAGCGACTGGCGATCGATCGTCTGCAGGAAATCCAGTCGTTGATCGCGCGCGACGGATCCGTCAATCAGGGCCTCGACGTAGCCGCGAATCACCGTGAGCGGTGTGCGCAATTCGTGCGAGACGTTGGCCACGAAATCGCGCCGGACCTGATCAGCGCGCCGCAGATCCGTGATGTCGCGCAGTACCAGCACGGCGCCGCCGCCCCGTGCCGCATCGACCGGCACGACATGCGCGACGAAGGCGTGCCGCGATCCCGGCACCAGTTCCACCTCGACGGCGGGCGGGCGCTCGCCGCCGAGCGCGCGGGCGGTCAGCGCCGCGATGTCCGGCTGGCGCACCACTTCCAGATAGTGCGTGTCGGCCGCTTTCTCGGGCAGCCGCAGCATGGCGCGGCCGGCGGGGTTGGTGAGGACCAGGCGTCCCGCGGCGTTCAGCAGGAGCACGCCCTCGGCCATGCCGGTCAGGATCGCGTCGGTATGCGCGCGCTCGCGCGCCATCTCTCCCAGCCGCGATCCCAATTCGCGGGCGGTCTCGTCCAGTGCGTGCGCGACGACGCTGATTTCATCGTCGCCGTGATCGCGCGCCGGCTGGTTGAAGTCACCCGCCCGATAGCGCGCGGCGGCGTCGGCCACGTGCCGGATGCGACGATTGAGCAAGGTCGACGTGGCCCAGGTGAGGACCAGCGCCACCGCCAAGCCTGCGATCAATCCCACCAGGGCCAGTCGCCGCACGCCCGCGATGCGGTTTTCAATCATCGTCAGCGGCAGCGCCACGCGGACGAACGCGACCGGACTGTTGTGTACGGCGACGGCGACATACAACGTATCGACGGTCGTCGTGTGGCTGCGCCGGACTGCCATTCCCTCGCCGGAACGGGCGGCGGCCAGCACTTCCTCTCGCGTCCCGTGGTTCTCGAGCGCCGCGACGCCCGACGCGTCAACTTCCGAATCGCCGAGGACCCGGCCATCCGCCGCGATGAGCGTGACGCGTCCGCCACCGGCCCGGCCAAGCGCGTCGGCCTCGCCGTCAGGATTCTCCAGAGTGCCCCGGTATCGCAGCAATTCCGCCGTGAGCCGCGCCTGGCTCAACAGGCCGTCCTCGATATCGCGGTACAAATAGTCGCGCAGCGATCGCTCCACGAGAAACGTGGAGACCGCCAACGCGAGCGAGGTCGCGATGAAGATCCCGAGGAACGTGCGGGTGCGGACGGTCACGACGATCAGGCGGGAGGATCGCCCAGCTTGTAGCCGAACTGCTTGACGGTTTCGAGCGACGTCACCAGGAGTGGAACCTTCTCGCGCAACCGGCGCACGTGGACGTCCACGGTGCGCGTGCCGCCGGTGTATTGATAGCCCCACACGTCGGTCAGGAGTCGATCGCGCGACAGCACGCGGCCGCGATGTTCCAGCAGATATTGCAGGAGCAGGAATTCCTTGGCGGTCAACTTCACTTCATCCGCGCCAATGCGAACCTCATGACGATCCAGATTCACGGCGAGCGGGCCGTAGTGGAGCAGCGTGGCCGGCGGCTGCGTGCGTTCGGTCCGCCGGAGCAGCGCCGCCACGCGCGCGACCAGTTCCTTCGGGCTGAACGGCTTGGTGACGTAGTCGTCCGCGCCGAGTTCCAGGCCTTTGACGCGGTCGGCTTCTTCGCCTTTGGCCGTCAACATCAGAATCGGCACCGCCGACGTCGTCGCCTCCGCCCGCAGCGCCTGGCACACCTGCAATCCGTCCATGCCCGGCAGCATGATGTCGAGCACCACCAGATCGGGCGGAGTCTTCCGCGCGCTGATCAGCGCATCACGACCCGACGCAAACGATGCCGTGTCATAACCAGCGCGCGTGAGGTAGTGCCGGATCAATTCGGCGATCTCCGGACTGTCCTCGACGATTTGGACCAGAGGCATGCGGGGACATGGTAACGCACGAATCACGAACTACTAATCACGAACCACGATCCGTGAACCACGAAGACACGGAGGATCCACGGAGACACGGAAGGTTTTTGGGTAAGGCTCTTGTCACGCGGTCACGCCCCAAAATTACTCCGTGCCTCCGCGTCTCTCCGTGCCCCCGTGGTTAGTGGATCTAGATTCTGTTCAGTGTCCCGTTTTTTCGCAGCAACAGCGTTGCCGCGATCACGCTGAGCAGTCCGGCGCTGGTCATCATCACGACGGGCGCCGTGAAGCGGTCGGCCAGCGCGCCGGCGACCAGGGCGCCAAGTGGCCAGCCGCCGCGCAGCGCGACCATGTAGATGCTGACGACGCGGCCGCGCAGATCGTCGGGGATGGTCAACTGCACCAGCGAGAAGCTCATCGAGAACACGGCCATCGAGCACATGCCGCAGATGAAGATGAGCAGCAGGCTGAGCGGCAGCGATCGCGACGCCGCGAACGCCGCCACGAAGATGCCCAGCAAAATCTGCGTCGTCAACAGCGCGCGGCCCATGCGCGGGAACGGGCCCAGCGTGCCGACGAGCAACGCGCCGACGATGGCGCCCAGGCCCTGACTGGCCATGAGCATCCACAGTCGCTGCGCCGCCGTTTCATTGCCGGTCAGCACGTGCGTCGCGAACGACGGAAAGAACGTCGAGATCGGCATCGCCAGAAACGTCGTGACGAACGCCAGGATCGTGAGGATCAGCACCACGCGCGTATCGCGCACGTAGTGCAGGCCGCTCCGCAGTTCTTCGCGGAGCGCGCGCGGCTTGGTGCTGGGCACATGCGCGGGCAGCTGCAGACTCGTCAGCGCGACCACGACGATAAAGAATGAGAGGCCGTTGATGGCGAAACACCACACCACGCCAATCCAGAGCAGTACGATGCCGCCGGCCACTGGGCCGAGCACGCGCGACAGGTTGAATTGTGTGGAGTTGAGCGCGATGGCATTCGGCAAATCGCGCCGAGGCACGAGCGAGGGAATCATCGCCTGATACGCGGGACCGCCAAATGCCTGTCCGCATCCCGAGACAAACGACAACATGAAGATCAGCCAGACCGTTGCTTCCGTCACATGGCCGGTGGCCACGAGCGCGGCCAGCGTCAGCGCTGAGAATGCCTGCACGTACTGCGAGCCAGTGAGCAGGCGCCGCCGATCGTGACGATCCGCGATGACGCCGCCAATCAACATGAAGAGCAGGATCGGCAGCTGTCCGAGGAAGCTGTCGAGCCCCAGATAGAAATTGGAATTCGTGAGGTCGTAGATCAGCCAGCTCTGCGCGTAACTCTGCATCCACGTGCCGATGGTGGACCCCAGTGCCGCGAGCCAGAGAATGCGGAAGTTTCGATGCTTGAGCGCGGCCGCCAGCCGATGTGTCCAGCCGAGACGAGGTGCCTCGGCGTCGGGGGACGGGTCGGCGACTGACGTCATGTGAGGCGATTGTATCGGCAGGGAGCCAGTTAGCCCGGCACCCAGCTATCCAGTTGCCAGCGGCAGCGCCTTGTCCTATACTCCGCCACTGGGGCGAAAGTTTAGCGAAACATGGCGTCATCCGCATTAAATCGGCTCGAAACCCTCCTGGCTGCCCGCAAGCTGGACGGCACCCTTGCGCGTCCCGATGCGGCCCGGATGCCCGGACCATTGGCCCCCACCGGGATTGCCTCGCTCGACGAAACGCTCCAGGGCGGCTGGCGCCGTGGTGACGTCTCGGAAGTCATCGGCGGTCCCTCATCGGGGCGCACGGGCGTCATCGCCGCCACGCTCGCGGCCGCGACGGCTCGCGGCGAACTCGTGGCGCTGGTGGACACGTTCGATCGCCTCGATCCGGCAACACTGGCCGGCGCGGGTGTGGATCTCGCGCATGTGCTGTGGGTGCGCGGGCCCGCGATCAGCCTGCCGGGACGGCCGTCGATGGTGGCCGACACGCTGCATCGCGCGATTCGCGCGTTCGATCTGATCCTGCGCGCCGGGGGCTTTGGCGTGATCGTGCTCGACGCCGTGGGCGCACCGGCGCGGGCGTTTCAGGATTTGGCGCCCGCGACGTGGTTGCGACTTGCTCATGGGTTGTCCAACCAGCCCGTGGTCGGATTGCTGGTGGGCGATCGGCCGATTGGCCGCAGCGCGCGCGGCATCACCGTGCGCCTGACGTCAACACGACGATGGGTCGGCGAGAGCCCACAGAGCCGCCGGCTCGCCAGCCTCGACATCCGCGCCGAGTGCGAACAAGCGCAGCGACCAATCCAGACGCGGCCCGCATGGACGTTGCGGGCTGCGGTCTAAAAAGCTTTTAACCGTGAAGCAGTGAAGTGGTTTTGGTTTTTTAAATAACTAATGGTTAACCCTTCACTGCTTCATGGTTTTTTGCTCTTGGGGGCTTTTTGATCTGTTGTCTCGTTCGTGACACGGCATCAGACCCGCGTGGGGAGCTCTTGCCGGAGATCGCGCGCGCGTGCTCGCCGCGCGTCGAAGTTCACGGCGATCGAGTGGTTGTGTTCGACGCGAGCGGGCTCGGGCGGGTGATCGGGACGCCCGAGGAAATCGGTCGTGAAGTACAGGCGCTGGCGGCGGGGCAGGGGCTTACGGTGCGTGTGGCACTGGCGCCCACGCGTGCGGGCGCGTGGTTGCTGGCCCATGCGCATCCGGGCGTCACCGTGGTTGATGCCGCGCAAATGAAAAAACAGATCGGGGCATTGCCGATCGACGCGCTCGCGTCGTTACCGGCCACCACGAAAGAAATAGACACGCTTCGCCGCTGGGGTCTCAAAACACTCGGCCAGGTTGCGGCGCTGCCGCGATCCGGCGTGCACACGCGGCTGGGGTGGGCCGGCGTGCGCTTGCATCAGGCGGCATTAGGTGAGGACGCCGATCCGCTCGTGCCTGTCGGCATCGCGCCAGCATTTCTGGAACGCCTGCAGCTCGAATGGCCGATTGAGGGACTCGAGCCACTGGCGTTCGTACTCTCGCGACAACTGGAGGCGTTGTCGATTTCGCTCGAGCGTGCCGATCGAGGGGCCATCGCCATCACCACGTCCCTGCGGCTGGTCACCAGGACGACGCATGAGCGGACGTTGACGCTGCCGGCGCCGATGCGCGACGCGCGTACGCTGCGGACGCTCATCCTCCTCGACCTGGAATCGCATCCGCCGCCGGCGGGCATCGACGCCGTCACCGTGTCGGTGGAGGTCGCCCCCGGACGCATCACGCAAGGGTCGTTGCTCGAACGCGCGTATCCCGCGGCGGAACAGTTGACGACGCTGATGGCGCGGTTGCGGGCGCTGGCGGGGGAGTCGCGCGTGAATGCGCCGGCCGTGCTGGATACCCATGATGCGCGGGATGTGGGCATGCAGCCGTTTGCGGTCACGCCGGCAGGCCCGGTCACGCGCCCGGCTGCGAGCGCACCAGATACCGCCGCACCGTGCGTCGCGCTGCGTCGATTTCGGCTGCCGATCGCCGCGCGCGTCATGGTCGAGCGCGGCAGTCCCGTGCGCGTGATGCCGGCCTCGTCGGCCATCCCCGCCGGCCGCGTCATCGATCGCGCCGGCCCCTGGCGCACGTCCGGCCGCTGGTGGACCGCCGGCCGCGCGAACTGGGATCGCGATGAATGGGATGTCGAATTGTCCGGCGGCGGTTGCTATCGCCTCGTACGGGATCGCGCAAATGGGAATTGGGCCATTGAGGGCGAGATCGATTAGTTAACCGTGAAGCAGTGAAGGATTTTTTCAAATAAAACATTTCTTAACTCTTCACTGCTTCATGGTTAATCAGGTTTTTGACTTCCGTGTATATCGAACTCCACACCTCATCCGCATTTTCGTTTCTGGACGGCGCGTCGCTGCCGGCGTCGATCGTCGAGCGGGCGGCGGAGCTCGGATATCCGGCGGTGGCGTTGCTTGATCGCGATGGCTTGTACGGCGCACCGCAGTTTTATCGCGCGGCCAAAGCGGCCGGACTTAAGGCCATCGTCGGCGCCGAACTGACGATTGGCGCGCACCCGGCATCCCCGCGCGGCGCGGCGGTGCCTGCCCCGTGGGTGTTGCCGGTGCTGGTCGAATCCGTCGAGGGTTACCGGAATCTGTGCCGGCTCATCACGCGCGCCAAACTCAAAGCGCCCAAGGGCGAGACGTATCTGCAGCTGGAGGATCTGACCGGGCACACCGCCGGTTTGATTGCGCTGGCCGGATCCGCGGCGCTCGTGGCCGAGCGGCACGGGGTGGGTGGTCTGGTGGCGCAGTTGATTCGAATCTTCGGCCGCACGCAGGTCTGGGTGGAAGTGCAGCGGCATTTCCGCCGCGACGAACAAAGCGCCGTGCCGTCGCTGCTGGATCTGGCGTCGGCGTTCCGGCTGCCTGTGATGGCGTCGAACGGCGTGCGGTTCGCGTCACCGGCCGCGCGGCCGCTGTACGACGTGCTCACGTGCATCCGGCACAAGACGACCATTGCGCAGGCGGGGCGTCTGCTGACGGCGAATGCCGAGCGGTATCTCAAGACGCCGGAACGCATGACGAGCCTGTTCGCGGATCTGCCGCAAGCACTGGCCGGCACGGAAGCGCTGGCGGAGCGGCTCGAATTTACGCTCGCGAATCTGGGCTACCGCTTTCCGGACTATCCGGTGCCGGCCGGTGAAACGCAGGTGTCGTTTTTGCGGCGGCTCGCGCAGGTGGGCGCGCGCGATCGGTACCGGCCGTATCACGACCGCGCGCGGGCGCAGATCGCGCGCGAGCTCGATCTCATCGAGAAGCTCGACCTGGCCGGCTATTTCCTCATCGTCTGGGATCTCGTCAATTTCTGCCGGCAGCAGGGGATTCTGGTGCAGGGGCGCGGGTCCGCCGCCAACAGCGCCGTCTGTTATTCGCTCGGCATCACGGCCGTCGATCCGGTGGGCATGGAATTGCTATTCGAGCGTTTTCTGTCCGAAGAGCGCGGCGAGTGGCCGGATATCGATCTCGATCTGCCGAGCGGCGATCGGCGCGAGCGCGTCATTCAATACGTCTACGAGCGGTACGGCAAATTCGGCGCGGCGATGACGGCGAACGTGATTACCTATCGCGGCCGATCCGCGGCGCGCGAAGTCGGCAAGGTGCTGGGGTTTGTCGCCGCCGACGTCGATCGCATGGCCCGGACGATGGGCCACTTCGAGTTCGTGGATCCCCAGGAGACGATCGACGGACACCTGCGCGACGCGGGGATGGATCCGGAGGATCCGAACGCGCGCCAGTTCGCGACGTTGTGGCGTGAGATCCAGGACTTGCCGCGGCATCTTGGCCAGCACTCGGGCGGCATGATCGTCTGTCAGGGCCGGCTGGACGACGTCGTGCCGCTCGAGAATGCGTCCATGCCCGGGCGCGTCGTCGTGCAATGGGACAAGGACGATTGCGCGGATCTCGGCATCGTGAAAGTCGATCTGCTCGGACTGGGCATGATGGCGGTACTGGAGGAGGCCATCACCATTGTCAATCGCGATCACGACGAACTCGATCTCGCGCATCTGCCGCCCGACGATCCGGCCGTCTACAAGATGCTGCAGGAAGCCGACACGGTCGGCGTGTTTCAGGTGGAGTCGCGCGCGCAGATGGCGACCTTGCCGCGCATGAAGCCGGATCACTTCTACGATCTGGTCGTGGAAGTCGCCATCATTCGCCCCGGGCCCATTGTCGGCAAGATGGTGCATCCGTACCTGGCGCGGCGGCGCGGCACGGAGGCCGTGACGTACGCGCATCCGCTGCTGGAGCCGGTGCTCAAGCGTACGCTCGGCGTTCCGCTGTTTCAGGAACAGCTTCTGCGGATGGCGATGGTCGTGGCGGGATTTTCCGGCGGGGAAGCGGAGGAGTTACGTCGCGCGATGGGGTTCAAGCGATCGGCCAAACGGATGGCGCAGATCGAAGGCCGGCTGCGCGAAGGGATGGCCAGGAACGGGATTACGGGTGCGACTGCGGATCAGATCATTCTGTCGATCACGTCGTTCGCACTCTACGGATTTCCGGAGTCGCATGCCGCCAGCTTTGCGCTGCTCGTGTATGCGAGCGCGTATCTCAAGGCGCACTATCCGGCCGCGTTTTACACGGCGCTGCTGAACAACCAGCCCATGGGGTTTTACCATCCGGCCACGCTCGTGAAGGATGCACAGCGGCGCGGTGTGCGCTTTCATTCGATTGACGTACAAATCTCCGACTGGACCTGCGGCATCGAGCCCGATGGCGGCATCCGGCTGGGACTGATGCACGTGCACGGATTGCGGTCCGAGACCGGCCAATCGATTGCGCGCGCGCGGGCCGCGAAGGGGCCGTTCAGAACGCTCGACGATTTGGCGACGCGCACGGGAGTGCGTCAGGAAGAGCTGCGCACGCTCGCGGAGATTGGCGCGCTGACGTCATTCGGCGGGGATCGACGGACGGCGTTGTGGCAGGCAGATCGGGCCGGGCGCGCAGTGGGATCGCTACTGCGCGATCAAGAAGGAAGTGAAGGGAGTCAAGGAAGTGAAGATGTCACGGGGGAGCCGAAGCAGAGTCCTTTGCCTTCGATGACGCTCGCCGATCGTATTCGTGCTGACTACGAAGGCACCGGTCTGACGATTGGTCCGCATCCGATGGCCGTGTTGCGGTCGTCGCTCGCGAATCGTGGTGTCGCACGCGCGATGGATTTGCCGAAATCCCGTGCGGGCCGCCGAGTCCGGATCGCCGGCGCCGTCATCACGCGTCAGCGCCCCGGCACCGCCAAGGGGTTTGTGTTTTTGACGATGGAGGATGAGACGGGATTGTCGAACGTGATCATCACGCCCGACGTGTACGCTACGTGCAAGCGGACGGTGGTGGACGAGCCGTATCTGTTGATTGAGGGGACGCTGCAGAACCAGGACGGGGCCGTGTCGGTGAAAGCCGAGAAGATTGAGGCGCTGAAAAGCACGGCACCGCAGCAACCGTCGCATGATTTCCGATGACGCGGTGGCTGGTGCTAACCTAACCGCTCTTTGTCCGGAAAATATCCAGGAGGCCTGATCATGAGTCGCCGTGCTGAATTGCTCGCCGCCCGCATCGAGGAAGGTGCGGCCGGATTGGCCGCGTTCGTGGAACAACTGTCGGACGCCGAGTGGCGTACGCCGGTCTCGGCGACGGACCGCCGGACCGTGGGCCAAATCGTGAACCACGTCGCGCTCGTCTATCCGATCGAGATCGACCTGGCTCGCGCGATTGCGGGCGGCAATGCCGTGACGGATGTCACGTGGGACGTGGTGGCCGGCCTCAACGCCAATCATGCGCAGGAACACGCCGACGTGACGAAAGCCGAGGCGCTCGAGCGTCTCCGGCAGAACAGCCGGCAGGCCGCCGAAGCGGCCCGCGCGTTTACCGACGCCGAGTTGGACAGCGCCGCGCCCTTCGGCCTTTGTTACAACGCGCCCGTCACGGCGCAATTCGTACTGGAAGACCATGCGGTGCGGCACAGTTGGCACCATCTGATTCGCATCCGGGCCGCCGTAGGCCGCTGAAACTGTCGTCTCGGCGATGACCTTCTACGCGTCGCGGCCTGTCTACCGCGCGTTCGGGCTGGAGGAAACGTCATGACACACATCGCGAGTGCCACATTTCGCATCACCAACTGGGATGAGAAGCCGTACAACGAGGGCGACGGCTTGCCGAAAATGACTCGGGCCTCCGTCGACAAGACGTTCACCGGCGACATTATCGGGAATGGACACGTCGAGTATCTGATGATGTACCGCGCCGACGGAACCGCCACCTTCGTCGGCCTCGAACGGATCGCGGGACAGGTCGCAGGAAGAACGGGCAGCTTTGTGCTGCATCGCACGGGCGTCTTCGAGGGCGGCCTGGCGAAGGAATCGTACGCGGTCGTTCCCGGATCCGGCACCGGAGACCTGCAAGGTCTGCGTGGCGAGGGCATGTCGACGGTCGGGCACGGAACTGAGCATCCGCTGACGCTCAACTACGACTTCGACCCGAGATGATGCGCGTCGCGCCATGGAACACGAACAGCCGTTTCGCATCGCCCTGATCGTGTTCTTTCTGGCGGTCCTGCCAATCGGTCTCTACCACCGGATCAAATCCCAGGCGACGCGCGAACGGCTCGATCGACGTCAGGAGGGCACGTTCATGCTGGCGACGCTGCGGCCCCTGGCCGCAGCGCTCTGGCTCGGCGTGTTCGCCTGGATGATCCATCCAGAGTGGATGGCGTGGTCTCGACTCTCGCTGCCAGAGTGGTTGAGGTGGACGGGCGTCGTGCTGGCTGGCGTCGGAGGCGGGCTGCTGCTGTGGACGTTCCGATCGCTGGGGAAGAACCTGACGGATACCGTTGTCACTCGACTTGAACACACGCTAGTGACGTACGGCCCTTATCGCTGGATTCGGCATCCCCTCTACACCGCGGTCGCGTTGTTGGTCGCCGCGATGTCGCTGGTCGCGGCGAATTGGTTCTTTCTGGCGACCGGGCTTGGCGTATTCATGCTGCTCGTCGTTCGAACGCGAACAGAAGAAGCGAATCTGGTGGCTCGTTTCGGAGACAGCTATCGGGCCTACATGAACCGGACGGGCAGATTCCTGCCCAGGATTGGACAGCACTCATGAACACGCGTCGGCAATTTCTGATTCGGGCGCCGCTCGGCGTGCTGCTGGCGGCCGCGGCCTGCACTTCCGAGGCGCCGCCTGCAATGCCCGGTCAGTCAGCGCCTCCCACGCCAGGTGCGCCGCCGACGTTTGGCACCGGTGCCGGTTCCGGGCCGGAGGTCACGCCCGCGACCTTCGCAGAGGCGGAGAAACTCATGCAGGTGACGCTGACGCCGGCGGAGCGGCAGCAGGCCGCCGGCTCGTGGCGCCGCTCGTTCGCACCGTACCTCGAACGGCGCACAGGTCCGCGCAAGGTCGCACTCGCTGATACCGACGTGCCGGCCACGCTCTGGAATCCGATGGTGCCCGGCGTCCCGCCGGTCGTCACGCGAAATCGATTCGTCCGGTCGAAGCCGGACTCCGCGCCCGTGCCGTCGTCAGACGATGCGATTGCGTTTGCGCCCGTGACGCAGCTCTCTCGCTGGATCGAATCGCGAACGCTGACGTCCGAGCGGCTGACAAACATCTATTTGTCGCGGATCGATCGCCTCGATGGAAAGATTCGGTCGATCATCACGATCACGCGCGACCATGCGGTGGCGAGGGCCAAGGCCGCTGACGCGGAGATCGCGGCCGGCAAGTATCGCGGCCCGCTCCACGGGATTCCGTACGGCGTGAAGGACTTGCTCGACACGAAGGGCATTCCGACGACCTATGGCGCCGAGCCGTTTCGCGATCGCGTGCCGACCGCGGATTCGGCGGTGGTCCGCCGCCTGAACGGCGCGGGCGCCGTGCTCGTCGCCAAGCTGTCGCTCGGCGCGCTCGCGCTGAACGACATCTGGTTCGGCGGCCAGACGATGAATCCGTGGCTGTTAGAGGAAGGCGCGTCCGGATCGAGCGCCGGCCCGGGTGCGGCGACGGCTGCTGCACTCGTGGCTTTTTCCGTGGGATCCGAGACCGGTGGATCGATCGTGGCGCCGGCCATGCGCTGCGGCGTGACCGGCCTGCGACCCACGTTCGGCCGCGTGGCACGGACCGGCGCGATGACGTTGTGCTGGTCGCTCGACAAACTCGGCCCGATGACACGCTCGGTCGAGGACGCGATGCTGGTGCTCCAGGCGATCAACGGGCCGGATGCCGGCGACCCGTCCAGCGTGGCCAGTGTGCTCGACTTCGACGCAGGCCGTTCGCTGGCGGGCATTCGCGTCGGGTATCTGCCGCAGTGGATGAAGGAGAGTCCGGCGACCGATGTCGATCGCGCGGCCCTGGATGTGATCCGGAAGCTGGGAATGGCCACGAAGGAAGTGACGCTGCCGGACTGGCCCTTCGGATCGCTGATGCCCATCCTGTTCGCGGAGGGCGCCGCATCATTCGAAGAACTCGCACTGAACAACCAGTTGGGCACGCTGAAGGCCCAGGTGAAGGACGCGTGGCCGAATCTGTTCCGGCAGGCGCGATTCCTGTCCGCCATGGACTTCGTGCAGGCGGACCGGCTCCGTCGCAAGGTGGCACTCGAGATGGCGCGAATCTTCCGGGAGGTGGACGTGCTGATGGTGCCGTCCCTGCGTGACGAACAGCTCACCATCACCAATTTCACCGGGCATCCGTCGCTGACGTTGCGCGCCGGTTTCGTGCAGGTCGCCGAAGCGCGCAGCGACTGGGCACCGGATCCCGCGAATCCGCTGCCGACGTTCAATCCCCCACGCCGCGTGCCGCACGGCGTCACGTTGCTGGGACGGTTGTTCGACGACGGACTCATTGGCGAGGTTGGGGTGGCACTCGAGCGCGCCTTCGGCGTCGTGGGGGAAAGGCCGCAGGGATTCTGATGGCACCAGTCTTCACCGTCGCGTCTCATTTCGCCGGCCGCGCTGAGACCGTGCGGGCGACCTACGACGCCATTCTGAAGGCGGCGCGCGCGTTGGGGCCGCTTGAGGAAGATCCCAAGAAGACCTCGATTCATTTGAATCGCCAGACCGCGTTCGCCGGCGTGGCGACGCGCAAGGCGTCGCTCATCCTCACGTTGAAGTCGGCGACCGATGTCGCCAGCCCACGCATTCGGAAGCGGGAACAGGCGTCGGCCAATCGATGGCACCTTGAAATGGAACTGGCGGCGCCTAAAGACGTTGATCGGGAAATCAAGGCCTGGCTGAAACGGGCGTACGCGCTCGCGGGCTAGAAAGGAACGGCGTGCGTTATCGCACGACCGTGCCGCCCTTCATCACGAACGTCACTGAACGTAGTGCCGTGATGTCTTTGGTCGGATTGCCCGTGACCGCGATGATGTCGGCCTCGTAGCCGACGGCGATCGTGCCGATCGTCTTGCCCAGCCCGAGCGACTCGGCGGCCAGCGAGGTGGCGCCAATGATCGCGTCCATCGGCTTCTGGCCGGCCGCCACGCGCGCGATGCTCTCGCGGGCGTTCTGGCCGTGCGCGCCCGCGACCGCGTCCGTGCCCAGGGGCATCTTCAGCCCGGCGTCGAGCGCCATCTTGAAGACGGCCTTCAGCTGCGGCAGCGCGCCTTCCATCGACGCGAAGCCCTCGGCGTTGAAGTTGCCGCTGCCCATGAATTTGTCCTTGTTCTCGAGATAGTTCTGCAGCACGAGGCCGATGTTCGGATCGAAGTAGACGTCAGCGTCCTTCATCGCCTTGATGGCGGCTGCGTCGGCGAACAATCCGTGCTCGATCTCGCTGCATCCCGCCTTGACCGAGGCGATGATCGACGCCGAATCGTGCGCGTGGACGAGCGAGTGGAGACCCTGGGCCTTCGCCTCGCCGCAGACCGCATCCACCTGATCCTGCGTCACGTTCATCTTGCCGCCGTCGCGGATGCTGCCCGACGCGAAGAACTTGATGACGTCGGCGCCGTTCGTCTTGTCGCGGCGCACGCGCTCGCGCAGCGCATCGGGTGCGACCGGACCGCTCTGAGTCTGGCCCTGAATCTGATCGAGCGACGAAAGCACGCGCGGACCGCGCATCGTGCCGGCGTTGATCGCATCCCGCCGTGCCTTGTCACTGGCCGAACCCAGCGATTGCACCGTCGTGAATCCGGCGTTCAACATGGCATCCAGGTTCGCCTGGATCGCCTGATCCGCCTGCTCTGGTGTTTCGCGCGGCTGCCCGGGGCGCTGGCCGTACAGCCCATTCGGCTGAAAGTGCCAGTCGATGTGGACGTGCACGTCGATCAGGCCCGGCATCAGCGTGACGTCGCCGAGATCGCGCGTGACCGGGCCTTTCCGTTGATCGATCGCCACAATCTTCGATCCCCGGACCTCGACGACTGCATTCGATCGGATCGCTCCACGGCCATCGACAAGCCGCGCCGCCCGAATCGTGATTGAAGATTGAGGGGTCAGGCTTAAGCCTGACCCCATTGCCGCTGCACCGGTCACGCCGATCAACAGGGCGACGATCAGAGGGCTTATCCGCATGAGCCGGAGTATAGACCCGCGGGGCAGCGTAGAATCGCGCCCAATGCCGCCGGTCCGCCATGTCGTCTATCTCCACGGGTTCGCCTCGTCGCCCGGTTCGTCCAAGGCCCAGCGATTTGCGGCGGAACTGGCGAAGCACGGCGTCGGCTTTTCGTGCCCGGATCTGAACCAGCCGGCGTTTGAAACGCTGACCGTGACGCGGATGCTCGACCAGGCACGCGATGCGATTGCTCAGACCACCGGCCGGGTGGCGCTGTTCGGATCGAGCCTCGGCGCGTTTGTGGCGCTACACGCGGCGAACGCTGACCGAACCGGCCGCGTGGATCGGCTCGTCCTGATGGCGCCGGCGCTCGACTTCGGCGGCAACCGGCTCCGCCAACTGGGCGAACACGGCATCGAGGAGTGGCGCGCCAGCGGCCGGCTCCGGGTCCATCACTACGCGTTCGACGAGCCGCGCGACGTCCACTTCGCGCTGTACGAAGATGCCGCGCGATACGACGCGTTTGCGGTGACCCTCACGAAGCCGACGCTGGTGTTCCAGGGCCGGCAGGATGCGTCTGTGAATCCGGAGATGGTGGAGAAGTGGACGAAAGGGCAGCCGAACGTCACGCTGCGCATGCTCGACGACGACCATCAACTCACGGCATCGGTTGAGACGATCTGGGGTGAGTGCGAGAGGTTTTTGGGACTGGGCGCCCCGGCGGCCTAAAGGCCGCCGGCTACTAATAAAAAGTCCGCGAAGCCCGCGACGTAGGAGCGGCGCTGAGCGGGCGAGCGGCGAAGAGCCGCGAGCGAGTAATAAAAGTTGGCTAGCTCTTGGCGACCGGCGCGCCCAGCTTGAAGACGTGCGACGGCGCCGGCTTGATTGCGTTGCGCGTGTCGACGACGAGCCGTGCGTGGCGCACGATCTGGCCGTAGTCGAACACCTTGTGGTCGGTGATGATGACCACGCAGTCGGCCTCCGCGAGCGTCGCGTCGGTGAGCGGCGAGGATTCCATGTCGACGTTGCCCGGCCAGTCGCGCGCGGCAAGACGGAGCGCGTACGGGTCGTGATACAGCACGCGGGCGCCCTTCTGCATCAACACGGCCATCACATCGAGCGCGGGCGACTCGCGAATGTCGTCGATGTCGCGCTTGTACGCCAGACCGAGCATGAGGATCGTCGAGCCGCGCACGGACTTCGCGTGGCTGTTGAGGGCGTCGGTGACCTTGTCGGCCACGTGATGCGGCATCGCACCGTTGACGTGTCCAGCCAGTTCAATAAAGCGTGCCTCGAAGCCGACTTCTTTCACCTTCCACGACAGATAGAACGGATCGATCGGGATGCAGTGCCCGCCGAGACCCGGCCCCGGATAGAACGGCATGAATCCAAATGGCTTGGTGGCCGCGGCATCGACGACCTCCCACACGCTGAGGCCGAGCCGGTCACACATCATCGCCAGCTCATTCACGAGCCCGATGTTCACCGCGCGAAATGTATTCTCGAGCAGCTTGACCATTTCCGCGACGCGGGTCGAACTGACCTCGACAACTTTTTCGATCGAGGCGGAGTAGAGCGTCTTGGCCAGTCGAGTGCACGTCGGCGTGGTACCGCCCACGACCTTCGGGACGTTGCGCGTGGTGAAGTGCGGATTGCCGGGATCAACACGCTCGGGCGAGAAGGCGAGGAAGAAGTCGCGCCCCGCCACGAGACCACCGCGTTCGAGAATCGGTTTGACGACCTCATCGGTGGTGCCGGGGTATGTCGTGGATTCCAGGATGACGAGATGTCCAGGCCTGAGATGCTTCGCGACCATCTCGACCGCGGCCACGACATAGGACAGGTCGGGGTCCTTCGTCTTGCGCAGCGGCGTCGGTACGCAGATGTTGATCGTGTCAAGCGTTTGAATGACGGCGGCGTCCGTGAAGGCCAGGAGACGGCCGGCGCGCGAAAATTCCGCGACGTCGGACGTCGGCACGTCCGGAATGTAGGACTCGCCGCGGTTGAGCGTCGCCACCTTGCGGGCGTCGAGATCCACGCCCACGGCAGTAAAGCCGGCGCGGGCCAGCTCGACCGCCAGCGGCAGGCCCACGTAGCCCAGCCCAATCACGCCGACCCGGGCGGTTCGTTCCGTGAGCTTGCGTTCCAGTGCGGCGGAGAGCGTTTCGGTGGGAACGGAGGTGGCCATTCGACGCGCTCCATTATGTCATGACCAAACTAGCCGGGACCTCCGGCCGTAGGTACAATGTGAGCATGCTGATCAAGATTCGCACCTCGGCGGACCTTCCGTATTCGGAAGTCACACCTGAGCACATCTACCGATCGCGCCGTGATTTCATGAAGACCGCGGCGGCTGGAGCAGTGGGCGTACTGGCGGGCAGCGTCATTGGCGGCAATCCGGACGCGCTCGAGGCCGCCCAGCTGGCCGCGTTACCGGCGGCGAAGAAGTCAGCCTTCGTGACGGATCCGGCAATCGATCCCTTGAACACGTTCGAACAGATCACGTCGTACAACAACTACTACGAGTTTGGCACCGGCAAAGGCGATCCCTTGCGCAATGCCGGCCGGCTGACGACCAAACCGTGGACCGTCAAAGTAGACGGGCTGGTCGGCAAGCCCGGTAACTACGGCGTCGAAGACCTCGTCGACTTCAAGCAGCTCGAAGAGCGCGTCTATCGCCATCGCTGCGTTGAGCGCTGGTCGATGGTGATTCCGTATATCGGCGTGCCGCTGTCGGCCGTCCTGGCCAAAGTGCAGCCGCAACCGCGTGCGAAGTTTGTGTCGTTCGAGACGCTGGTGCGTCCATCTGAAATGAACGGCCTCGGTTCGGCCGGTCTGCAGTGGCCGTATGTCGAAGGCCTTCGCATGGACGAGGCGATGCATCCGCTGACGCTGATGGCGGTCGGTCTGTACGGCAAGGTGCTGCCGAATCAGAACGGCGCGCCGCTGCGCGTCCACATTCCGTGGAAGTATGGCTTCAAGAGCGGCAAGTCCATTGTCCGCATCAGCCTGACCGAAACGATGCCCGCGACGACGTGGGCGGTGCAGAATTCGAACGAATACGGCTTCTACGCCAACGTGAATCCGACGGTCGACCACCCGCGCTGGTCGCAAGCCAGGGAAAAGCGGCTGCCGGGCCTGTTCTATGATCGGGAGACCAAGATGTTCAACGGCTACGGCGATCAGGTGGCCAGCCTTTACGCCGGCATGGACCTGCGGAAATTCTACTGATCGTGAACGCTCTGCGGTCTGCGTGGCGCGCGATCGGCGCGGCCATCGCCTTCATCGTCAACGGGCGCGTCTTCAAGCCGGCCGTTTTCATCCTCTGCGCGCTGCCGCTCGTCCTGGTCGGATACGAGTTCGCGCAGGTGTTGACGGGGCGCAACCCTGACGCGCTTGGCGCCGATCCCAGCAAGGCGCTGCTCGAGGAACTTGGCGAAAAAGGCCTGACGATCCTCCTGGCCACGCTGACCGTCACCCCGATCCGGCGCCTCTTCAACGTCAATCGCATCCAGCGCGTCCGCCGGATGCTGGGCGTGTGGTCGTTCAGCTACATCGCCATTCATCTCAGCGCGTATCTGGTTTTCGATCAGGCGTGCTACTCCGCGGCGACGTGCGACTACCACGCGATCTGGCAGGACGTCCTGAAGCGACCGTACATTTTCATGGGCACGGTCGGCTTCGTCATCCTGCTGGCGTTGGCGATCACCTCAACCCAGGGGTGGACGCGCCGGCTCAAGAAGAACTGGGCGCGGCTGCACTCACTCGTCTACGTTGCCGCGCTGGCCGGCATCATTCATTTCATCTGGATCCAGAAATCCGGCGTCTCGAGGCCCCTCCCGTGGATCATCTGGCTGGCGGTTGTGCTGGGGATCCGGCTGTACTACGCATCCCGTAAGCGCCTGGCCGCGCCTCGTTCGCCCGTAACCGCTTGACTTGATGGTACTTGCCGCCTGAAATCGGCTGCCCATTCACCCCGCTATACGCCCACTCAGACCCCGAAACTGCCCCTCGACCACAATTTTGTCGGTGGGGAAGGGGCTGGAGGGTATTCTGCCGTGCGAACGCTGGCCTCTGGTGTGCCAGCCAAGGTGAATATGCATAAGCCGATTAAGTACGTCGAAAAGGGTGTTTCGCTGGTGGCCAAGGGTGTTTGGCAGGTGTACGACGCGTTGAACACCATCAAGCCGAATGAGGGATTCATTCCCAACTGGTCCGAGAAGCCCCTGCTCAAGTCGTGGCAGAAAGTGAAGCCGCCGCTCGGTTGGCCGCGCGAGACCGACTCGCTGTGCCCGACGTGCGTGCGCGAAGCCCGGCAGGAGATCCTCGACGGCAAACGCGACTACAAAGAACTCCTCACCGAGAAGATTGGTGAGATCAAGGCCACCATCATCGAGCGCGACGGCAAGATCATGATGGTCAAGGACTGCCCGATTCACGGCCACTTCGAGGACGTGATGGCGGTGGATACCGAGTTCTTCAAGCACCTCGAGGAGACGTTCCCGGGTTCGGACATGCGCTCGCATGCCGACGAGAAGCTCCACAACCATGGTTCGTCCACGATCAAGTACGGCCGCGGGTCGGTGCTCACGATCGACCTGACGAACCGCTGCAACATGATGTGCGACCCGTGCTTCATGGACGCGAACCAGGTCGGCTTCGTGCACGAACTGGGCTGGGACGAGATCAAGACGTTGCTCGACAACGCGATCACGCTCAAGCCGAAGCGCCAGATGTCCGTGCAGTTCTCGGGTGGCGAGCCGACCTTGTCCCCGTACTTCCTGGACGCCGTGCGTTACGCCAAGAAGGTCGGCTACAACAGCGTGCAGGCCGCGACCAACGGCATCGAGTTCGCCAAGAGCCCCGACTTCGCCCGCGCGGCGGCCGAAGCGGGTCTGCGCTACGCCTATCTGCAGTTTGACGGCATCGGGAACGCGGCGAACGCGCACCGGCTCGTCGGCAACCTGTTCGAGGTCAAGCTCCGCGCCATCGAGAACCTGTGGCGCTCGGGCGTCGACATCGTCCCGGTCACGACCATCGTCAATGGCGTGAACAACGAGCAGGTCGGGCGCATCATCAAGTTCGCACTCGACAACCCCAAGAAGATCTCGTTCCTCTCGTTCCAGCCCGTGTCGTTCACGGGCCGCGACGAGGAGATCACGGACGAGCGCCGGCACGCGCAGCGCTACACGCTGTCGCACCTGGCGCACGACGTGAAGAACCAGACCGGCATCGGCGAGCCGACGCGCGACTGGTTCCCGATTTCGTTCATGGGCACGTTCGCGGACTGGGCGGACCTCGTGCACGGACCGTCGGCCGACTGGGGCGCGTTGTCCTGCGGCTGCCACCCGAACTGCGGCGTCGGCATGGCCGTCGTCATCGACAAGGAAACGTCGGAAGCCGTGCCGATCACGGCGTTCGTGAACGGTCCGCAGCTCGCGAAGGATATCCAGAAGGTGAACGACGCGGCGCGCGGCAAGTTCCTGTCGGTGCTCGGCATGGCGCTGGCGCTGATGCGGAACTACGATCCGTTCAAGACGCCGACGCACTTCAAGGTGTACGACTTGCTCCGCCGCTTCGACAAGGCCTACGGCGCCACCGGGCGTGATTACGGCAAGGTCACGGCGGACCGGACGGTTGCGGACATCGAGCTGCGACGGTCGGACCGGTTCAACTACATGTTCATCGCGGGCATGTGGTTCCAGGACCTGTTCAATTACGACTTCCGCCGCACCGAGCGCTGCATTATTCCGTATGCGACGCAGGAGGGCGAGATCAGCTTCTGCGCCTACAACACGGGCGTCGGCTGGCGGAACATCATCGAGAAGATGCACATGACGGCGACGCTCACCAAGTGGTACGACGAGCACGGCCGTCACGAAATCTTCGCCGGCAACAAGAAGGTCGCGCTCGACACCACGCAGCACTCGCTCGCGCTGGTGGCCGAGGACGTGAACAAGGGCCTGCAGCACGATCTGGATTCCGTGGGCATCGCCAAGACCGCGCGTGAAGAGAAGCTGCGCGCGCGCAAGGCGCAGGTCGAGCACGAGCGCATGGCCGCGCTCTACCGCCAGGAAGTGCTCAAGGAACCGAAGCCGGAAATCACCACGGGCCTGCAGATTCAGGGGCTCAAGAAGAAGCCGGCCGCTGACGAGTCGGTCACGCACTAGACGAAGGTCAAAGGGCAGAGGGCAAAGGGCAAAGGTCCGGACTTCTGTCACGCAGCAACGCAGAGGGCCTGGTGGGCAACCGCCAGGCCCTTTGTCTTGTACGGCAGAAAGGCGCGTCGTCCGCTATCGCGAAGCGCGTTCCATGCGCTCGCCAGACATCATCGACTCTCGGCGGGACCGCGCCGAGGGACAACGACGGGCTGGCACCAGGCGATCTGGCCGTTGCTCTCAATCACCTTGGCGCGCACGTAGCCCTCGGTGCCAGTGAAGGCGTACGTCGCTTCCGTCTCGCTGGATTCTTTCAACACCCTCCCGCCCTGGCCGATGAACTGAATCCGGTACTTGGAAAACGTGGTCGGCAGGATCTTGACTGTGATGGCGGTTGCCGTCGCCTGATAGTCGGCGAGAACGACACCCGTCGACGCGTAGAAATCGCCTCGTTCCATCGCGCTCAGAATCGTACGGGCCTGCAGCCGATTGGCTCGAACCACGACCCAGCCGCGGCCGGGTCCGGCGACCGCCGGGTTGCCCGGATCCTTGAACGTGTGCGCATCATCGACGGCAATGCCGTACAGCAGCGGGCCCTTCGTCAGGATGGCGTCCCAGGCCTCCTCGAGTCCGGGCACGCCGCCACCGCCGAGCGCGTTCACTTGCGGGTGGCCGTTAAACACCTCGAACAGACGGTTATTACGCACCTGGCCGAGTTCCTCGCCGCTGATCGACCACCGGTAGTTCGGATGGTTGATGTGCGGGATGCCGTTGGCTGCGCGAATCGCGTCGACGTTCCGCTGGACGACGTCCACGACAGACTGGCCGTGCTGCGGGGCCACGAACCGATCCACGTCGAGCCCGTTGACGTGGATGGACTTGTCCTCAAAGGCGTCGGTCACTTCCTCGCCGCGGATGACGAGGAACTTCTGATCCGCACCGTGCAGCGCGTTGAGCGCCGACACGTCGGTCCGGAAATTGTGATCCGTCAGCACGAGAAATTGATACCGGTGCTCGCGGTACCAGCGCACGACGTCATCGGGCGTGCTGTCGCCGTCGCTGTTCAGCGTGTGGGTGTGTGTATTGCCCTTGAACCAGCCCGCCGGTAACGCTTGCGCGAAAGGCGTCGCGAGGCTCCATGCGAAGACGGCAATCGCTCCGGCCGTCAGGGCCAACGGCGGCAGGAGTCGCAGTCCGTGCTGTGACATGCCCCCGCTTCTATCACGGCCGTGTCACAACACCAAAGCACCGACAGCAAGACCGCAAGTAACCTCGGCCCCTCGAGGGGCCTGGTGGGGCAACCGCCAGGCCCTTTTTGTTTTCAGGCTCCCGCGCGCCGCGCGGGCACCTTGGCGCCCTTCTGCCGCGCCTCGCTCAGGCCAATCGCGATGGCCTGCTTCCGGCTCTTGACGGTGGCGCCCGAACTACTTTTCAGGGTCCCTTTCTTGCGCCGATGCATCGCCGACTTGACGGTCTTCGCGGCCGCCTTGCCATATCTCGCCATGCCGCCTGCCTATTCAAATGACATGCCGCGAAGGCACGTTCCACGCGCCGCGATCGAGGTGCCACGATTCCCGGAGATTGGAAAAACCGGCCAAACAGGAGTGCTGTCATGCCGTATGTGGGCATTGAGCTATGTCATCTGTTCGAGTCAAACCTACAGGCGAGTGTCACGCGGCGCTGATAGCTGGGGGTAATTTCGTGAAAAACGCCAGATCACTGGCTTGCCGCGTCTGGCATCCACTTTGCCTCTTGAACGGGCATGGTCGCCCCTCAGTCACAGCATGCCCACACCGCTCCGAAAGTGCAGTGGATGCACCGCCTGTTCATGAAGGGAACGTACGTGCTCAGCTGTGACGTCGATGTCCGCGCTGACGGCGTGTTCGTGGCGACCCTCTTTCCGCTCTGGGCGCCCGACGAACAGGTCACGGAAATGTTCACCGGGCGCGCGGACGCGATGCGCTGGTATGCGGAGATGCTGCAGCGGCTTCAGTTCGCCGGCTGGTTGCTGATCAGCGGGCGGGCCGTGACGACCGCGGCCTGAGGCAGTGCGCCGAGCGCTCTAGTTCGGGTCAGGCTTTGGCCCACAATCGATAACTCTTTCCACACCGGATCGGCGATGTCGCCGTTTTCCGGCGTTGCGGCCACGCGACGCCACGGTACGCCCGTTGCAGTTCCATGGGACGCGACACGCACGCGTTCACAACCCGACCCAGATCATGGAGCACGACATGAATCAGAACAAGAATCAGCAGACCGATGCCAATCGCAACCAGAAGGACGAAAAGGCCCAGCAGAACCAGTCGCCGACTGGTCAGAAGCAAGCTCAGGGCTCCACCAAGGGTGCCCCGACCGGCGATCAGAACCGGCAGGGCGACCAGGGTGGCCAGAAACGCGGCCAGGGTCCGACGGGTGACCAGCGCGATCAGGCTGATGGCAATCGAAGCGACATGGCCGAGACTGACGACCGCGAAGCTGTCGGAGCAGGGAAGTCGTCCGGAGGCGCCAAGCCCGGGTCGGGTGGTCAGCCACAGAAGCCCGGCGGCGGTTCAGGCGATCAGCGCTCACGCGGCGGCAACAAGGCGTAATCGCGACAGAGACGCGACTCAGTTGGCGGAGAACGGACGGCCCAGGACGGGTCGTCCGTGCTTCGTCGCTCAATCAGGGGCTCCCATGAACGTCATCGTTCCGATCACCAGGGTCACTCGACTGTTCTTCGGCTGTTCGCACACCGCCACGTACCGCGAGCGCCGACCGTTGGACGGGGCCGCCGTGATGCATTTGGTGTGTCACGACTGCGGTCACGCGGTGCCCGTCATCGACCGCACGCACGACGAACATCTGCGAGCCATCAACGTCGGCGCCGTCCAGGTGCCGCAGGCACGACGGACGCCGTCGCCGGTGATACGGATCGCGCGCAGCCGGCGCCGGCTGGCCTAGTCGCGGGTCGCCTACTTCGCGACGCGCGAGGACTCCAGTCGAACATCGGCGCGCGCCCAGGCTTTGGTGAGGCGCGCCTCGACGAGGGCCGCCTGCTCATTCTTCTTCTGCGCCTTGAGCGCCTGAACGGCGCCGAACAGCGCCCAGCCGTTGTCCGGGTTGCGCCGCAGATCCTCCCAGTAAACCGTTTCCGCCTCTGCCGCGCGGCCTGCCTCGAGCAGGGCGGCGCCGAGCGCGTGCCGTGGCGGATAGTGCCACTCGGACGGTTCCGTATACACGAGTCCGTCCTCCAGCCGGACCGCGCGTTCGAAGTGCGCGATCGCCGCGTCGTACTGCTTGCGCGCGAGCGCGATGTCGCCGGCCAGGACCTCCGGCGCGATCGCCAGGACACTGCCGGCCGTGTTCGGCGAAAACAATGGCGCATCCAGCGACTTGTCGCCGAGCAGCGTCTTGATGCGCGCGAGGGCCTGTTCCGCATCGGCCAGCCGTCCTTTGGCGACGAGCGCCACGCCGCGAGCGTACTGATACGTGCCGGACAAGTACGCGTTGCCCTCGGCCGGCACGGGCTCGGCGAGCATATCGTCCCAGCGCCCGAAGCGGGTGAGCGCCAGGTAAGGGACGACTCGAAACCCCGCCATCAGCGGCATCTGCTTGAGCGTCGCGTCATCGACTTTGGAGGCGGTTTTGCGTGCGGCTTCGATGGCGACTTTGCTTTGCCCATCGAACGTCGCGGCGAACCAGAGGAAGTGCAGGTTGTGCGGGTAGTAGCCCATCGGATAGAGCCCCTGCGCGCGGCACTGCGTGATGTAGTCCTCATCGGCGGCGATGGCCAGCACGTTGCTCTTCATGGCATCTGCATAGCGCCCGACTCGCTGATAGATATGCGCCGGCATGTGCACCATGTGGCCGGCTGCCGGCATGAGCGGCAGCAGTCGATCGGCGGCGGCCTCGGCCTTCCGTGGCGCAACGTATTCCATTAGATGGATGTACAAGTGCAGCGCGCCGGGGTGATCCGGTTTCTTCGCGATGACGGACTCGATCCGTGCAACGGCGTCGGCGATGCCCTCATGCGGCTGTCCATCCCGCATCCAGTAGCCCCACGGTCGCAGGTCCATCACGGACTCGACGTACAAGACCTGAATATCGAGGTCGTTCGGGAACTGATCGGCGACCTTCTTCATCGCGTCAGAGTAGGCGCGGTCGCGCGCCAACCGATCCTCCGTCTTGCCGGAGTAGCGCGCGGCCAGTGCGTCGATGAGCGCGGCCTCGCGCGGAGTGGCCCCGGACTTCATCGCCACAGCTTTGCGAATGGCTTCGTACGCCGGCGTCTCGTCGGCGGGCTCCATCGCCGCGTTGATATTGGGTCCGAGAATGAGCGCCTGGCCCCAGTACGCCATCGCCAGGCTGGGATCGAGCCGGGCCGCCTCACGGAACGCCCGGCCGGATTCCGCGTGATTGAAGGCGAACGAGAGATTCATGCCCTGATTGATGAACCGCTGCGCCTGCTCGTTCTTGGTGGAGACCGGAAACGTGTGGACGCCCAGGTTCTGCAGACGCGGCGCGATCTGCCCGTCCTGGTTCGGGCGGTCGGGCCCCGGCGTGGCATAGTGCGCGTGCCCTCCAGCCGCCGCGCCGGCGGCGACGTCCTTCGAACAACCGGCCACGGTTCCGGTGACGAGAGCAACAACAGACATCGTCCAGATACAGCTTGCGCGCATATGCGCCTCCCGCGAGCGTGAGTTGTGATTCGCATCAGCATCTCAGGGGAGCGGTTTGGTCGTCAACCGTGACGGCTTCACGTAGAATCCCGGGATGCCGCGCAGTCTGCTGGCAGCCGTTGCGCTGTTATGGTGCGTTTCTCTGGGCCAGATCCGAACCCAGGCCCAGACGCCCGCCCAGGTTCCGGCGTCGTTCAAGCTCACGAAAATCGATGTCGTTGGTGCGAAGCGCTACACCACGGCCGAGGTCACGAAAGTGAGCGGCCTCGAAATGGGTCAGGCAATCGCCGTGGCCGACCTTGATGGCGTGGCGCGGCGGCTCGCGTCGATCGGGTTGTTCACGAGCGTGAAATATCAATACGCCACGACGGCCACGGACATGGCACTCACGTTGTCCATTGAAGAAGAAGCGCTGACGACGCCCGTCGTGTTCGATAACTTCGTGTGGTTCACTGACGACGAATTAACCGGGTTGCTGCGGCAGAGCATTCCGCAGTTCAACGGCCTCGTGCCGTCCAACGCCGGAATCTCCGCATTCCTCTCTCGGGAACTCGAGAAGATCCTGGCCGCTCGCAAGATTGCCGGACGGGTCGAGTTCTCGCTGCTGACGGATCGAACCGCTCGGACAGTCAATCGATTCATCTTCAGCGTGACCGGCGCCGGCGCGGCGCTAGGCGTCTGCGCGGTGCGGTTCGATGGAGCGCAGGCCGTTGACAACGCCGTGCTTCAGGAAGCGGCGCAGGCGTTGAAGGGGAAGGCCTATTCACGTTCCTTCACGATCGCGTTTGCGAACGGTACGCTCACGCAGTTGTATCGCCGCCGCGGGTTTTTGAAGGCGAGCGTTGCGCCTCCGAATGCCGCGCCAGATGCAGGCGGCGGCTGCGGCGGGGTCACGGTGACGCTGCCTGTGTCGGAAGGCCTGGCGTATGCGTGGGATCACGCGGAATGGATAGGGAACACCGCGGTCCCTGCCAAGGAACTCAACACCGCGCTCGCCATGAAGACCGGCGACGTGGTTGACGTCGCCAGAATTGAGACGGGGCTCGGGCTTGTCCACGAGATCTATGGGAAGCGGGGCTATGTCACGCAGGCCGCGACGTTCGTACCCAAGCTCGACGATGCCGCGCACAAGGCGGTGTTTGAGATGACTGTTACGGAGGGGCCGCAATTCGTCATGGGGGCGTTGGAGATTGGGGGACTCTCTCCATCCGACGAGGCAAATCTCCGCCGGAAATGGCGCCTGCGCCCGGGCGCCGTCTATGACGCAGCGTACCTGACACAGTTCATCAAGGAGAACCCTGTCGCGTCGGCCGGAGGCGGCGTTCGGCGCCTGGTCGCCGCGGTCATTCCGGTCATGGCTGGCCATCAGGTCACCGTCAGGCTCGATTTCAAATGAGCATGCCGCGAATTGCCATTGCGTTGATTCTGGTGCTGGCCTGCGTCGGTGACCCGCGCGCGGGTGCGCCGGGCGGCCAGCAGGCCGCCTGCCGCGCGTCGGCCCCGCCGCCGCCCAAGGACCCGAATTACTTCACCGAGGCTCAGGAGAATGACCTCGGCGAGGCCGTGGCCGAACGCTACGAATCATCGTTCGTCGTCATCGAGAGCGACCCGCTGGCCGCGCGGCTAAGGGACGTGGGTCAGCGGCTCGTGAGCCATCTGCCGGCGACCGACCTGCGCATTCGATTCAACCTGATTGATCTGCCGGATGTGAACGCCTTCACGCTGCCCGGTGGCCGTGTCTACGTCTCGCGAAAGCTCGTGAGCTTCACGCAAAGCGAGGATGAACTGGCCGGCGTGCTGGGGCACGAGCTGGGCCATGTCATTTCGCGCCAGCAGACGCTGGAGATGTCTCGCCAGTTCCGCGAGGTGATTGGCGTGACGTCGGTCGCCGATCGAAACGACATCAATGCCAAATTCAACCGCTTGATGGACAACAGGGCACGCAAGCCCGGCCTGTTCAGTCAGTCCAGCGAAGATCGCGATCAGATCGAAGCCGATCGCATCGGCCTGTTCGTGGTCTCGGCCTCGGGCTACGACCCGAAGGCGGCGATTGCCATGTTCGATCGGTTAATGGGAACCGAGGGGAAGACCGGCAGCGCCTTGTCGAGGATGTTTGGCACCCAGAATCCGGACGCGAAGCGCCTGGGCGAGTTGATCAAGAACGCGGCGGCGCTGCCCGGCGGATGCGCGGAAACGCCCGCACCCGGCAGGGCTGAAGCCTATCGGCAATGGCAGATTCAAGTCGCCAGCTTCGTCGGAACCGGGCGCCAGGAAGCGTTGCACGATGTCATTAGCCAGAAACAACTGGCGCCCTTCCGCGGCGAAATTACGCACCTGCGGTTCAGCCCGGACGGTCACTCCATACTGGCGCAAGACAGCACTGGCATTTCAGTCCTAGCTCGCGATCCGCTCACGGTGCTGTTTCGGATCGATTCGTCCGACGCCGAGCCGGCCGCGTTTACACCGGACTCGAAAGAAGTGGTCTTCCACACGCCCGACTTGCGCGTGGCCCACTGGTCGGTGGCCGAGAAGCGACTGACCGAAATACGCGATCTCTATTTCCGCAAGACGTGTCTCGCCACGACCCTGTCGCCCGACGCCAGAACCCTCGCGTGTCTGTCCGAGGACTTCGAACTGTCGCTGATCGATGTGGCGAGTGCCAGGCCCATTTTTCAGAAGAAGGATTTTCGGGCGGTGAACCCGTTGCTCGTGATGCTGGCGCAGAGGGGCGTCTCACCCAACGGCCCGGTCGAGCTGCGTCTTACGATGGTGTTTTCACCGGACGGCCGCTACTTTGTCGCGGGCGCCAGCAACTATCCGGAGCCCAATACGCTCGTGTATGACCTGGCGGGGAAGGCTGTCGTTCCGCTCAAGGGCCTGGCCAAGAAGCTCATTTCCAGCAGTTTTGCCTTCATCGGGCCGACCCGGTTGGTTGGTCTGAATGCCGACGATCCAGCCAAGTCCGGAATCATGCAACTGCCGGGCGGAGAGGTTGTCGAACAGTTCGCTCTGCCGGCGGGCAAACTGGCGTCGGCGTCCAAGGGCAGCGTCGTGTTCGTTCGCCCCTTTCAGAAATATGGTGTCGGCGTGTTCGATCTGGCCACCAAGACCGTCAGCAAGGGCAATGCGACCCCCGCGTTCGACGTGTTCGAGTCGGTGTTTCTGGCGGAGCGCGGGACCGGCGATCTAGGGCTCTACGCCATGGACGGCAATCAGATTCGGTCGAGCGTCGCGCTGCCGGCCGCCAGACTTGGGCGAATTCGCGCGGCCGCGGTCTCGCCGGATTTTCGCTGGCTGGCATTGTCCGAACGAACCCGCGGTGTGTTGTGGGATGCCAGCGTGGGGGAACGCGTCACCCAGCTGCGAGATTTCACCGGCGTCTATGTGGATAACACCGGGACGATGTACAGCGATATGCCGACGGCGGGCGCCGATCCGCGCGCGATTGTGAAGTTGGACGGAGCGACGCGGACGTCTTTCCGCGGCACCGAGATCCGGGAGCGCTATGCGATTCAGTACGGACGTTGGATGCTGGTAATGCGGCCGCTCCCGTTGGGCGGGTCCATGGTCCCCGAGGGTCTTGAGGTCGAGTGGCGTGACGTCAGCAAGCCGATCGCGCTTTGGACAAAAGACTATCCGAAGAATCCGCCGAATGATGCGTGGGCAGGTCCGGACAGCGACGCGCTCGTGTTGTCATGGAAAGCCGAGTCGGCATCCGGCCGCGAGCGAATTCGCCTCGATGAGAAGCTGAGCAAGACGGTCAAGCTGGGAGACATCCAGGGTGACTATGTCCTTGAGGTTCTGGACGCGCAGACCGGCGGCACCCGATCGGTCATGTTGCTCGAAACCGGCAAAGGTTCATTTCACATTCACAACATCCTCGTTAAGGGCGACTCGCTCGTTGTTTCTGACTCCATTGGCAGGGTGCTCGTCTATTCGCTGGCCACCGGCCAGCTGCAGGGCTATGCCGTGGGCTACGAGCCCATCGTCAACACCACGGCCGGCCTACTCGCGGTGAGTACCGGGGGCGGCCGGATCGTGTTGTACGACTTGAAGACGCTTCGTCGCCGGGATCAGCTCACCTTCACGCGCGAAATTCCCTTGAAGGCGTTCAATGCCGACGGCACGCGGCTGTTCGTGCTGACCGACGATCAGCGGGCGCACGTGCTGGCCATCAAATAGCCCGGCTCTGTTGCCGAAGCACTTCGTAGACCGCAATCCCGACGCTGGTTGAGAGGTTGAGCGATCGCACCCGCGGCGACGCGATGGGCATCGTCACAAACCGATCCGCGTAGCGTTCGTGCAGGTCGGCAGGCAGGCCCCCGGTTTCTCTCCCGAACACGAGCACCACCGATGCGGGCGTGCCGAGTGGCGCGTCCCACACGAGGCGCGTGGCCTTGGTCGAGAAGAAGAAGGGCTCGCCAAGGGTGGGGAGTTCGCGCTCAAAGGTCTCCCAGTTCGGCCAGACGCGCAGGTTCACGTGCTCCCAGTAGTCCAGCCCGGCACGTTTGACCTGCCGCTCGTCGAGCGAAAACCCGAGCGGTTCGATGAGATGAAGCGTCGCACCGGCCGCGAGGCACGTGCGACCGGCGTTGCCGGTGTTCCAGTGGATTTCGGGATGGACGAGGACGACGTGGATCAGTCGGAACTCCGATGGGCGATCGTAGCACCCGGCGGGTTTACACCCGCCGGGCGTATCTGTCTTACTGTTCGATCGTGAACGTCACGTTGGTGTCGTCCAGCGTGACGGTTTTCAGCACCAGGACGCCTGTGCTGTCGGCGGGCATGTCCATGCGCGTGCCCTTGACCTTGGCATCCAGCACGGTGACCTTGCACTTCACGACAACGGGCTTTTCCTTGACGTCGTAGTTCCACTGGGCGGCGAGGGTAACGTCCTGCACCATACGGCGGAACGTGAGGCCCTGATCGCTGGAGGCCACCTCGTACTTACCGCTCTTGAGTACCGTGGAACCGACTTTCACATCCTGCGCGAAGGTCACCAGTTGCTTGACCTTCTTGACCTTGGGTTGGGACGCCTGTGCTCCAACGAGCGCACCGGCGATCATGAGACACGCGACGACGAGCAGCGACTTCGACTTCAACTTCAACATACGGCCTGACTCCTCCATTACATCTACCAACGACTACATATCCCTACGACGTGCGTCGGGCCGATGTTTCGCGGGTGGAGTGGCCTTAATGAAAATTAATCTAACGAATTTAACGAAACGAAGGGGTCAGACTGGGGTTAAATAATAGGTTCGACACCCACCTGTACGCTGGCCTGACCCCTGGCGGCGGCCCGTTCCTAACGGACGCTCCCGGCCGCAGGGCCGCTCTGCGTAACGACGATATTGAAGCGGTCCACGGTCAGCGTCGCGGTCCGCAGGTTCGTCGTCGGGTTCGGCTCGACCTGATACAGGACGTCTGCCGACCCGGAGCGCACTTGATGGCCCACGGTGATGAACGGGGCGCCACCGCTCACGCTCCAGCTGCATGAATCCGCGGCGGTGACGTGGAGCGTGAACGAACCGCCCGCGTCCGGCACGTCCTGCGTCGTTGGACTGACCGCCGTAACGCACTCGCCGGCGCCCTGATTCACGGTCAGGCTCGCGCCGCCGACCGTTACGGTGCCGACGCGGGCCGGCGTCGGGTTGAACGGGGCGTTCACCACGAACGAGCCGCTGCCGGTGCCCGTCGAAGGTCCGACGAACAGGAGCCAGGGGCTCGCGGTCGCCGTCCATCCGCATTCGACGCCCGACGTCATGTTCACGAGGACGGTCACTTGCCCACCGGATCCCGGAAGGCTCGCGTCCGTGGGATAGACGCTGAACGCGCAGGGGTTGGCGGAGATAGTGACCGAGGTCGCGCCTCTGACGCCCGAGTACGTCGCGCTGATTTCTGCCGTGCCCGGCGCAATGCCGCGGACCACGCCGCCACTGACGGTGGCGATTGAGGGATCGGACGACAGCCAGGATGCCTGAGCGGTGATGACGGTCTGCACGCCATTCGGGGCGATGGCCATCGCGATGAATTGCGAGGTCACACCGGTCGGTGGCGCCGTCCCGCTGACTTGAATCGAGGCCGGCGGCGACGTGGGCCCCGACGGGCTCTTGTTACACCCAGCGACGGCGATGATCACGCTGCACACAGCGAAACAGCCCAGAAGCTTGTAAGCAGCCATGCCTCATGTTCAGCAAGCCATGTGCCAGCCGATCGCGGAATTTGGGCACTCTGGAGCCTGCTCCCTCCGCCTGGCCGGGCAAGTGTACGTAACGAGCCACCGAGAATGACCCGCCGCGGGCACAACCGGAGGCGTACAATGACGTCACACGCTTATTCCGGCGCGGCGCCTGTTCTGGTCGGAGGTGACCATGATTGCGATCCGCATCGTCGTCTGTCCCGTGGACTTTTCACCGGCGACGGCCCGTCAGGTCGATCTGGCGGTTGACGTCTGTCGTGCGTTTGGCGCACGACTCGTTCTCCACCACAACATCACCGATGTGTCGGTCGGGGCGGCGGTCGGATGGATGTGGCATGCGGCGCACGAAGCCGTCGTGCCGCCCAAAATCTCGGTGGACGATCAGTTGCGCGCCGTTGTGCGCCGGGTGCCCGACGGCATCGATGTCGAGACCTGTATTACGCGCGGCGGGGCAGGCGAGGCGGTGTTGGCGGTCTGCGAGGCGGCGGAAGCGGGTCTCATTGTCATCAGTGCGCACGCGGGGAAGACAGCCGATCATGCGTCGATCATTGAGATTCTCTTGCGGCATTCCCGGCAACCGATCCTGGCGCTGCATGATCCGGGTGAAGATGTCCTGTCGCCGATGTTTGTGACCGACGATCAGGACGAAGAGGACAGGCCGATACAGTCGATCCTGGTGCCGGTGAGTCTGACCGGCGATGCGCACCCGCAAGTTGAGGTTGCCGCGGAGCTGGCCCGCGTCGTTCCCCTGTGGCTGCATCTGCTCCACGTGCTCGAGCCTGCGGCGGATTTCGAGAGCGGCACTCCTGATCCGGCGGCCGTCTGGCCATCGCTCGAGGCGCTGGTCCCTGACGATCTCGCCGCCCGTGCGACGGTCCACGTGACGACGGGCGACACGGTGCCCGCGATTGTACGGGCCGCGCGTGAGATGTCAGTCGCGTGCATCGTGATGGGCGAGCACACCACGGTGCCCGTGAAGCGATGGCTGACGCACGACACGGCGCGCGCCGTGCTGCACGAAGCGCCGTGTCCGGTGTGGTACGTGCCGGCGGCGAAACCGGCGCCGATTTCGGTCGAGCGCTTTGCGTTGTCGAGCGAGAAATCGATCCTGTGGGGCAACGTTTAGTCAGTTCAGGCCTTCTTGCCCTTCGGCGCGGCCACGAACTTGTAGCCCACGCCCCGAATGGTCAGAAGGTGCGTTGGTTTGGCGGGTTCCGTTTCGATGTACTTCCGGAGTCGCGCGATGAAGTGATCGATCGCGCGGGTGTCCGTGTCTTCGCGCAGATTCCAGACGTCCTCGAGCATGTTCTTGCGCGACACGACCTGGCCTTCATGCTGCACCAGGTAGCGCAGGAGATTGATCTCCATCAGCGTGAGCGGATGGACGTCCTTGCCCACGCGCAATTCCTGCGCGTCGAAGTCCACGATCTTATTGGCAAAGGCAAATGCCGCCTCCGGCACACGCACGGTCGGGGTATCGTCGTGCGTCGTGCGGTGCCACGCGTGGCGGCGTATCAGCGCATTGATGCGGACGAGCAGGATCGAAAGCTCGAAGGGCTTGGGCAGGTAGTCGTCCGCGCCGGCTTCAAATCCTTTCAGGACGTCTTCGGCGCGCGCGCGCGCCGTCAGCATCAGGATCGGTACCAGCCACCCGCGTTGCCGAGCGGTGCGGGCGACCGCGAATCCGTCGATGCCTGGAAGCATGACGTCGAGCACGATGCAGTCGTAGCGATCCGGCTGAGCGGCGAGCCGGTCGATCGCCAGCTCGCCGGTATCGACGAGGTCGACCTCGTGGTGGTCGGCTTCCAGGTTGAATCGCAAACCGGACGCGATGTGGGGCTCGTCTTCGACCAGCAGGAGAGAGGCCATGCGTTCAGGCTGCCGGAGCGGCCGGCAGCTCGATGCAAAACGTGGAACCGGATCCCGGGCCCGCGCTGATGGCATAGGCTCGGCCGCCATGCCGTTTGGCGGCGCTCTGCACAATGAAAAGGCCCAGCCCGGTGCCTTTGACGCGCTGGGTAAGCGGTCCCGGCACGCGATAGAACCGCTTGAAGATACGCTTCGCCTCGATCGGCGGAAGACCAGGCCCGCGATCGCGCACCCGTACCAGTGCCCGGTCACCCTCGCGGCGCACTTCGACGTCCACGTCCACGTGGTCGCCTGAGAACTTCACGGCGTTGTCGAGCAGATTCACGATGGCGCCGCGCAGTTCGTTGCGGTCGCCGACGATGTCGATCGGGCCGGCGCCCGGGGCAAGCCGCAGGAGCGTTTCGGAAAGGTGGAGGCGTGAGCGCGTGAACTCGACGCACTCCTGGGTCAGCGCGGTCAGATCATGGCGCTCGAGATGCAGCGGCGTGCTGTTCGCCTGGCCGGTGCGCAGCACCTGATCGATGGTCTGCAACAGCCGGTTGCTGTCTTCCAGCATGACGCCGTAGAACTCGCGGCGCTTTGCCTCGCTGAGCGACGGTTCGCGCGCCAGCAGCGTTTCCAGATGCAGACGGATGGACGTGACTGGCGTCTTCAGCTCGTGCGTCACGGAGTTCACGAACGCATCGTGCTGCTCATTGCGCTTAATCTCGCGCACGAGGAACGTCGTGTTCAGAATCAGGCCCGTGATGATCGCCGCGAAGACGATCATCCCGAGCAGCAAGGGCGCGACATCGCTCCGGGTGAGCGCGATCCAGCCGACGTTGAGCGCCGTGGCGGCGGCCACGAGGCACACGCCAAAGATGACGAAGAAGGTAATTGTCCCGCGCCGGCCCGGCACCACAGCCATGGGTACCGACAGTGTATCGATCTATCTCTCTATCGATCTATCGATCTATTTCGGACTATGTCGGAGCCCTATGCTGCCTCTTCGACGGCCTCGTTGATGCGGGCCCTGCGGACGTGCGTGGCCAGGCCGAGGAGTTCGAGCGCGCGGATGTGCAGGTAGGTGAGGTCGATTTCGTACCACGCGAGGCCGTGCGCGGCTGAGGTGGGATGGGCGTGGTGGTTGTTGTGCCAGCCTTCGCCGAAGCTGAGGAGGGCGACCCACCAGTTATTGCGGGAGTCGTCGCGGGTTTCGAATCGACGCTGACCCCAGAGGTGCGTGGCGGAGTTCACGAGCCAGGTCACGTGCAGGCCAATCGTGGTGCGGAGAAATACACCCCAGAGCACCCAGTTCCATCCGCCAAGGGCCAGCAGAATGATGCCGAGTGTCGTCAACGGGATCCAGTGGTACTGGCTGATGAACCGGTGGAAGGGATCCTTCGCCAGATCGGGCGCGTATTTGGCGGTGCGGCCGACGTCGTTGTGTTCCATGTTGCCGAACATGATCCAGCCCATGTGAGCCCAGAACCCGCCGTGACGCGGCGTGTGCGGATCCGGGTCGGCATCCGAGTGCTGATGATGCGCTCGGTGGGTCGCCACCCAGAACAGCGGGCCGCCTTCAAGCGCCAGCGTGGCGCAGATGGTGAGGAAGTACTCCATCGGCTTCGACGTCTTGTACGACCGGTGCGTCAGCAACCGGTGATACGACATGCCGATGCCCCAGGCGAGCGAAACGTAGTAGGTGGCCAACAACACGAGCACGCCCGACCACGTGAAATCAATCAGTGCCCAGATCGCCCCAATATGAAACAGCGACATGAAGAAGCAGGTGATCCAGGACAGCTTGTCGTAGCGGCCTGATCGCGCGCCCGCCATCGTGGCGCTTCCGCCTGAACGTCGGGTTGCTTGGGGTACCTGAATCTGGGGTGTCGAAGTCAGCGACATATGAACGGACAATAACAGGGGTTAAGCCCTTACGTATGTAAGAGTTCCGTAAGTGGCAGGTCAGGCCTGGTTCTCGCCGGATTGGTCACGAATCCGGTTACGCCGATACGTGCGCCAGGCGCCCCATCCGGCAGCCAGCGTGAGGAAGACGAACGCGGACACCAGCGCCGATCGCGGGGCCTGGACCTTCTTGCCCAGCATCGCCCACAGGTAGAAGCGGGGCAGCTTGCCGAGCACGAGGGCCAGGATGAACCGGCCGATCGGATAGTCCCGTGCAATCGCGAGAATCTTCACCGGATAGAACGGCACCGGCAGGAACGCCGACACCATGATCAGCAAGAACGGCGCGCGGCCGAAGTATCGCTGCGCGCGATGAAATCCTGTCGAGTCGTCGATCTCGCGTTTCAGCAGACGGTGATTCAACAACCAGCCGATGAGCGTGTAATCGAGCAGAATGGCGACAATGCATCCCGCCGTACCGGCGAGGGCCACCATCAGCGGCGCGTTCGTTTTGGCCGCCCCGAGCAGGACCGGCTCGTTCGCCACGACGGAAATCAACAGGTGCGCGGGAATGGCGTACAGCCCGTAGAACACCAGCGACCGCTTGTCCGGCCAGAGGAGCGCGACCAGCCCCGCAACGACAAGCGCCACGACCGTCGCGATCACGGCCGCGGTGCGGTACGTGTGCCGCGACGGTGAGAGAACGATCGCGAAGCTCACGGGGTGGCTGCTGGGCTCAGAGGATGGAGACCAGGCCGGAATGCGGCTGCGTCAACGCCAGATAGAACCCGACGAGGACGAGGAGCCAGATTGCCGCGTAAAGCGGCACGAAGTGCTGACGCCGGCGCAGCATGTCGGGATACAGGATCGGCTTGCCGGCAAACTTGCCGCGCGGCTTGGACGGAAAGAAGAACGTCTTGTAGGTTTCCAGCGTGAAGATCGTGTAGCCCAACCCGGCCATCATCACGATCAGGATGCTGTGCGTGAAGTGGGCGACCATGAGACCCCAGAAGGCCGCCCAGAGGGGGCTCCGCACGAACTTGAGCGGCTGAAAGCCCTCAAGCGGCGCGTCTTTCCAGGCGCCGAGGAACGCAGAAATCCAGCCGCTGATCGTGGCCACCAGGAACAGCGCGAGGAGCGAATCCTGCAATGGCAGCTTCTTCGCACTGTAATGAATGAGCAGAAACGTGCCGCAGACCGCGGCCGTCATGATCGCGCCGATGATGTAGCGCCGCGTCTGGTCCTGCACGACTTTGCCGAACACGGCGAATTGCATCGGGATGAAGTACTTGCTCTGATCTTCATTGCGCAGGAATGTTTTCCACAGCTCGATCGCCCCACGCTCGAGGACGTAGGTCACGCCGAAGAAGCCGACCATGCCCGCGGCCGTGCTCAGATCCGGGCGCGCGATGACGTAGGCAATCACGCCCATGATCAGGCCGCAAATCGGGCTGCGGAAATAACGGGGCCAGAAGAACCCTTCGTGAATCGAGTCCTTGTACATGCCCCAGGTCGCGGTGTGCAGGCCGGCGAGCGTGCCCAGCACCGCGGCGGTCAGAAAATCCAGTGCGTGCATGAATCCTTAGCCCTCTCAGGGCTTCAGTGAGGCGAGCGAAGCGTAGGCGTCCTCTACCAGTCGAAGATCGCGTTCGGCCAGGGCCAGGGTATACGCCGGCGGCCGGCCGTGGCGGATTGCCTCGAAGAAATCCACCAGCATCGCCCGGTAGCCTAACAGATCGGAGAGGCCCGGGACGAACACGCGCGGGCGCCGGCCCGTCTGCAGGCCGATCAAGCCATTCGTCTCAAAATGCAGCGTGCCGGCGGTGCCGTAACACGCGGACCAGCGCACGCCGTTCGGGAAACCAGGGACTTCCCAGGAATAGGCCAGCGTGGCCACCGCGCCTTCGGCGTATTCGATGGTGACGAGCACACTGCGATCCAGGCCGTTTGCGGGACCGCCGCGCGCGGCGCGGACGCGTGTGACCGTCAGGCCAATATTCGCGAGCAGGCTGATCCAGTGGATGCCGCCCTCGAACAACGCGCCCTGTCCCGACAAGGCAGGATCGTCGCGCCAATCGCCGGTCGTCTGGCGCTTCAACGCCGTCAACTTGATGAAGCGCAGGTCACCCAGGTCGCCGCGCGCAATCGCCCGCCGGATCGTCGTCGCCAGCGGCTTGTAGAAGTAGTTCTCGGCGACCAGCACCTGCCGGCCCGCGCGATCGGCAGCCTCGCGGACGGGCGCAAAATCCGCCGAGGTCAACAGCGGAGGCTTTTCGAGGATGACGTGCTTGCCCGCCTCGAGCGCGCGGATCGTCCACGTCAAATGAAAGGCCGGTGGCAGCGCGACGAGCACAACGGTGACGTTCGGGTCGGCGAGCGCCGCCTCGTAGCTGGAGAACGCGCCGGCACCGCCGAATTCCGTATTCGTCTCCCGGGCCCGGGCGGCGTCGCGGCTGGCGTACCAGCGCGCCACGTCCGGCGCGACGGATTTCATCGTGCGTGAATGCAGTTTGGTGGCGAGGCCTGTTCCCAGGAACGCCAGGCGCAGGCTCACAGGCGCTCCAGCAAATGCGTGCCGGTGCGCAGGGCGTTGGCGGCGATGGTGAGCGATGGGTTGACACCGGCGGCGCGCGGCAACGCGCTACCGTCGGTGACGAATAGATTCGCCACGCCGCGAAAGGTCCCCATGGCATCGAGCGGGGACGTCGCCGGATCCACGCCGAGGCGCACCGTCCCCAGCGCGTGCGAGAACGTCTTGATCGGATGCGCATACGTCACGAGAGCGCCGGCGCGCTTGAGAATGCGCCGGGCCGCGGTGACCAGCGCCGCGCGTGCCGCCAGATCGCGCGTCTCGTACTCGTGCGTGATCGTGGCCGGGGGAATCTCGAGCGGCGACGCCGCCGCGCCACTGAGTTCCACGCGATTCGTCGCCCGAGGCCGATCTTCCGCCATCACAATGAACCCGGTCGTGCGCGAGACGATGGGCGCAATCGCGGCGCCGAGGCCGAGCGGCAGGAAACTGCGGACCAACGATGGCTCGGGCGTCGCGAATTGCTGGATGCAACCGAGGCGGCCGCGCGGTTTGTCCACCGTCGGATGTCCGAAGTAATAGTCGTGGATCCCGATCTGCTTGTGGAACTCGCTGTGCGGTGCGGGCGGCGACGGGAACAGGCCCATGACCACCGAATTACAGTGGCGCATGAGGTAACGGCCGATGGCGCTGCCGGCGGGGTTCACGTGCTGCAAACCAGAGGCGAGCAGCAGCCGCGGTGTGGCGAGGGCACCAGCCGCGACGACGACCATCTGTCCCTCGAACCGCACCGCGTCTCGACTCGACTTCGTCGTGCAGACGACGCCCGTGATTCGTCCGTGCCCGTGTTCCAGCCTGATCGCTTTCGTATTGACGGCCAACTCGAGGCCCGCGCGCTGCAGGCGCGGCATGAGCACCGTCGAGAGATCATTCTTGGCGTTGACGGCGCACGCGAAGCCGTCGCAGGTGCCGCACGCGGGGCAGGGCGTGCGCCCGTTGTCCGTCCCGTAGTTGATGGCGAGCGGCAACTGGAACGGATGAAGGCCAAGCGATCGCGCTGCTTCGGCGATTCGCTGGGAGATCGGCGCCAGCGGACCCGGTGTGCGCGGGTAGTCTGCCGACCGAGGTGGTTCGGTCGGGTCGACGCCTGCCTTGCCCGCGACCTCGAGAAGTGATTCCGCCTGACTGTAGAACGGCTCGATGTCCGCGTAGCGATAGGGCCAGGACGCGCCGGTGCCGTGATCGATCAACGGGTCCGGCAGGAAATCCGCCTCACGCATCCGCATGGCGACGCCGCCATAGAAGATTGACGCGCCGCCCACGCAGGCGTAGGTGCCGAGCGCTTTGCCGTAGCCGCCGGCGGCCACGGAGAACGGATTTTCGCGACTGTAGTACGGTGTTTTTTCGCTGAGTCCCGTGGGGCCCCAGTTCTCCGGGCCGCGCACGACCCAGTCGCCGGCCTCGACAAGGAGGACGCGTTTGCCGGCCAATACCGCGGGTGTCGCGGCCATGGTCCCGCCGAAGCCGCTGCCGATCACAATGAGGTCGTACTGACTCAACGCGAAAAAATCGTATCACGCGCCGCCATGGCCGCTCCCGACCTGCGTTACGATTCCCGGTGGAGGTCTCAGTCACATGCCGAGTGTTCTTGAACAGGTCCATGGTCTCGTCGCGCAGCGCCGGTTGCTCGATCATCCGTTCTACAGCGCGTGGTCGAAGGGCGAATTGACGCGCCCCGTGCTGCAGAAATATGCCGAGCAGTACTACCACTGGGTGCATGCGTTTCCGACGTGGCTGAGCGCCACGCACGCGAACGCGACCGACCTGGCCATGCGGCAGGAGATCCTCGCGAATCTGAACGACGAAGAGATGGGCGTCGACAACCATCCCGAGCTATGGCTGCGCTTCTGCGACGCCCTCGGGCTGGATCGGGATGCCGTGAAGAAGGCCGATTTGCTGCCGGAAACGCGGGCGGCGATTGCCGCGATGCGTCAGGTGTGCCGCAACGAGCCGGCCGCCGCGGGTCTGGCGGCGCTGTACGCCTATGAATCGCAGCAGCCCGAAGTGATGAAGACCAAGCGCGAAGGTCTGCGGGACCTCTACGCCGTGACCACGGGTCACGACTATTTCGAGGTGCATGAAGCGATGGACGTCGCCCACAGCGCTGGTGAGTGCGCGCTCATCGAAAAGCATGCACCAGGCTGCGAACCGGCGGTCCTCGACGCGGCTAGCGTGGCACTGGATGCGACGTACACGCTGCTCGATGGGATCGAGCGGGTCAGAAAGACGATGTAGGTCCAAAGGTCCAACGGTCCAAGGGTCCAAAGGTCCATGCGCGCCAAACTGACGCTCGTCGCGCTGCTCGTCGGAACGTCCGTCGTCGTCTGGACTGCCGGACCGCAGACAGTCACGGCGACGTACTTCCCACCGAAGAACGCGTGGGAGAAGAAAGACCCGGTCTCGCTCGGCTTCGATAAGACGAAGCTGGACGAGGCCGTCGCGTTTTCCGTTGCCAACGAGAACGCGAACACGAAGGACCTCGCGGTCGACATCCCGAATTCGTTTCGGAGCGAAGCGCCCTACAACAACGTCATCGGCCCGACGCAGCCCCGGACGGGGATGAACGGCATCGTGATTCGTCACGGGTATGTCGCCGCCGAGTGGGGCGACACGACGCGCGCGGACATGACCTTCAGCGTGACGAAGTCATTTCTGTCCACCGTGGTCGGTATTGCCTACGACCGGCGCCTGATCAAGGACGTGCAGGATCGCGTGGCTCCGTACATGCCGCCGGGTGTTGACTTGTTCACGTCGGACCACAACGCGAAGATCACCTGGGATCACTTGCTGCGGCAGACCAGCGATTGGTCGGGCACATTGTGGGACAAGCCGGACTGGGCGGACCGGCCTCCGTCTGGCCAGACGCCGGATCAGTGGGAAAAACGCGAGTTGCGCGAGCCCGGCTCGTTCTACAAGTACAACGACACACGCGTGAACGTGCTGTCGCTGGCCACGCTCTACCTGATGAAGAAGCCCGTCCCCGTCACGCTGAAGGAGTCCGTCATGGACCCGATCGGCGCCTCGACCACGTGGCACTGGGAGCCGTACGAAAAGGCCTACGTGACGATCGATGGTCAGCGGATGCCATCTGTGCCCGGCGGCGGCCACCACGGCGGCGGCATGTTCATCAACGCGCAGGACATGGCGCGCTTCGGCTACCTCTTTCTCCACAACGGCAACTGGAACGGACGCCAACTGGTGTCCGAAAAGTGGATCGGCATGGCCAAGACGCCAGGTACCGGCACGAACGCAGACAGCAAGGTCTACGGCTTCATGAACTGGTTCCTGAACGTGCCGAAGCCAACCGCGACGGGCGCGCCGGGTTCGAAGATGTATCCGTCAGCGCCCGCCTCGGTCGTGGCCTTCCGCGGCAACGGCGAAAACATCATCTACATCGACTGGGAACACGACCTGGTCGTGGTCGTCCGCTGGCTCGGCCGCGGCGCCGACGGCTTCTTCGGCCGAGTCCTCGCCTCGATCGTCAAGTAAATCGCCTGTCAGTCCACACGGAGGCACGGAGGAACGCGGAGGCGCGGAAAATATTTGGGGAGTGTCCTGCTGACAAGCGATCTTTCCCAAAGATATTTCCGTGTCTCCGTGTGTTTCTCCGTGCCTCCGTGTGAACTGACAATCGTCAGCGTCGAGGTTGGTCGGGCAGGAACACGGCCAGTAGTCCCACCGCCGGCAGGAATGCGCACACGTGGTAGACGGTGACGATGCCGTACCAGTCGGCGAATTTGCCGAGGACGGCCGCGCCGAGGCCGGCGATCCCGAACGCAAATCCGAAAAACAATCCCGCGACGAATCCCACACGCCCCGGCATGAGTTCTTGCGCGTACACCAGAATTGCTGAGAAGGCCGACGCCAGCACGAGGCCGATGATCACGCTCAGCACGCCCGTCCAGAACAGCGACACGTAGGGCAGCGCGATCGTGAACGGCAGCACGCCGAGGATCGACCCCCAGATGACGTACTTGCGGCCGAAGCGATCGCCAATCGGGCCGCCCGCGAACGTGCCCGCCGCCACGGCGCCCAGGAAGGCGAACAGGTGCAACTGCGCGCTTTCGATCGAAATGCCGAATCGATCGATCAGGAAGAACATGAAATAGCTCGACAGGCTTGCGAGATAGACGTACTTCGAGAACACGAGCGCGAGGAGCACGGCAATCGTACGGCGAACCGGTTTGGTGATGGGGCGCACAGCCGTGGCGGCCGTGCGCGCGGTGCGCAGGTGCAGGCCCGCGTACCAGGTCCCGACGCGCCAGAGGATGATCATTGCCAGAATCGCAAAGACGGAGAACCAGGCCAGGCTCGACTGGCCGCGTGGCACGACGATGAAGGCGGCGAGTAACGGGCCGAGCGACGAGCCGAAATTGCCACCGGTCTGAAACAACGACTGCGCGAAGCCGTGGCGGCCACCGGACGCAAAGCGCGCCAGCCGCGATGACTCCGGATGGAAAATCGCAGAGCCCAGGCCCACGAGCGCCGCCGCGCCGAGCAGCAATGAGAACTGGTGCGCGAAGGCGAGCACCAGCAGGCCGCTCAACGTCAGGCTCATGCCGACGACGAGTGAATACGGTTGCGGCCGCCGGTCGGTAAAAGTGCCGACGACCGGCTGAAAAATGGACGCCGTGACTTGATTGACCAGTGTGATGAGGCCGATGTCGGTGAACGTCAGCGAAAAATCGCGCTTGAGCAGCGGGTAGATCGCCGGCAACAACGCCTGCAGCAGGTCGTTGAGCAGGTGGCAAACGCTGAGGGCGACGAGGACGCGAAAGGACGCGCGTGCGGACGACTCGGTCATCGCGCCATGTCTGAGCTACACAATCTGTTGACCATCGTCAGTGCGTTCCAAACCTTTGCCCTTTGCCCTTTGCCCTCTGCCCTTTGCCCTTGCAAGCTCTATCCTCCCCGTGTGTGCATTTCGAGGTGAGCGTCGCGTTTGAGTACGCTCAGGGGGATGAATGCGCCGCGGGCGCGCACGCCGAGGCGTTCCTCGGCGCCGCGATCGGCGCGGCCGGCCCAGACGGCCCGAATCATGTTCAGTACCGTATCGCTGGACGCGCCGGCTCGCAGGGGCCGGCGCAGATCGGTGCCGTGCTGGGCGTAGAGGCAGAGGAGCAGGACGCCGTCCGCCGTCAATCGTGCCCGATCGCAGGTGCGGCAGAACGGCTCGGTCGTGGACGCGATGATGCCAATGGTCTGCCCATGCGGCAGCCGAAACCGTGCGGCCGGCGCCGAGGAGTCCTCGATGATGGGCTCGACCGTGCCGTAGTGATCGGCCAGCCGCGCGAGCATGTCCTTCCGCGAGAACACGGCGTCAGGGCGCCAGCCGGTGGCGCCCCCGACGTCCATGTATTCGATGAACCGGATCTCGCCCCCGGCCTCGCGCGCAAACTCCACCAGCTCCACCAACTCGTCGTCGTTATCGCCGCGGGTCACGACCGTGTCGAATTTGAGATCGGCAAAGCCGTGGTGCCGCACCGCTTCGATTCCGGCGAGCACCGCCGGGAGCGCGTCCATGCGCGTCAGGCGCTCGAAGCGATCGCGCCTGAGTGTGTCGAGGCTGACGGTGATGCGGTGCAGGCCGGCCTGTTTCAGATCGCCGGCGGCCTGGGCCAGCAGTACGCCGTTCGTCGTGAGCGCCAAATCGGTGACCCAGGCTTTCTCCGCAAGCCTGGCGACGAGCGAGGGGACGTCGCGACGGAGCAGCGGCTCGCCGCCGGTCAGCCGCAGCCGATCCACGCCGAGCGATCCGAACAGATCCGCCAGGTGGGTGATCTCCTCGTAAGTCAGCACATCCTCACGCGGGAGCCAGAGGTACTCGTCCTCGGGCATGCAGTAGTGGCAGCGCAGATTGCAGCGATCGGTCACGGAGAGCCGAAGGCTCCGCATCGGCCGGCCGCGCGTGTCCTGAACGGGCATCTTCGAGGATTATGGCACTGCCGGGACGCCGCGTTTGGGGGTGGGGCCCCAAACGCAATTAGAACTGACCGCGAAGCCCCGAGCGTCGCGAGGGCGCTGAGCGGGCGAGCGGCGAAGAGCCGCGAGCCGTGTTTGGGGGTGGGGCCCCAAA
>Ga0315912_10000230_pt1 | contig 120155 bp, 108 predicted proteins | sample VfabasoilMG_FD_204469 | JGI IMG/M metagenome (GOLD analysis project Ga0315912, IMG submission 204469) | Garden soil microbial communities collected in Santa Monica, California, United States - V. faba soil | ecosystem: Environmental > Terrestrial > Soil > Garden | place: USA: California... | reverse complement strand
GAATCCCCGAGACCGCCGCTGACAACAAGTCCGCTCCACCCCTGCCAAATCTTGCTTCAGCACCACTGTGGCTGAAAGCAGCCCGCCTCAAAGGCGGGGGGATTAGACCCGGCACATGGAACTAAAGCACAGCAGATTACCTTCGGGGCATTCCAGGATACGCGCCCGGCGTTTAGTCCCGATGGCAAACAAATCGTGTTCGTCTCCAATCGCGGAGGGGATGGAAACGGGCTATACGTTGTGTCTGCTGGCGAAATCGGCGAGCCTCGCCGACTGATGAAAGAGAATGGGATCGGAAGGCCGTGGTTCTCAGCCGACGGGAAGTTCATCTATTTTTTCTTTGCCTCCGTGCCGGATGAGCATCGCCGGATTTGTCGCGTTTCGGTGAACGGCGGGGCATGGGAGCCGATCACTCCCGATGGTCTTCCGCGAAGCCACGGAGCCTTCGCGGATCTCGACGGCGAACATCTCTGGTTCCATTCCACGCGCGGTCCGGTCACAACGATTTATCGCTTTCATCTCCGGAGTCAGAAGCTTGAGAGCATGATACCTCCCGGATTCAGTACCGCTGGTCACGCAACACGTTCGCGCGAGGGGGTAGTAACTTTCGATTCCGTGCAGTTGGTGCCGCCAAGGGAGTAGCGAGCCCAGCAGGCGTTTTTGCGATCCACTCTGCGCGAGGAGGCTCGGCACTCAAGGCTCTTCGCTGTCGCCATTGACGAAGAAGGGTTGCATCTCCTTGTACTCCAGGATCTTCACGGTCAGCTTCTCAGGAGGGTTGCCCTGCGCGATCGCGAGGAACGCCTGCTCCGACTGCGCCACCATTGCGCGCGCGAGGTCGTTTTTGTGGATCGAGTGGTACTTGGACGGCAAGGCCCAGTGCAGGAGCGGCATGACGTAGCCAAGGAAACCCGGCGTGTTGGAGTTTCCGAGAATTACGGCAGGACGGTACAGTCCGAGGAAGTCGAAGTTGACGGACTCGACCGCCTTCTCCTTCTCGCCGATAATTTTCGCGTACTTAATCCCGGACTCAGGATCCGCGCCCGTTGCTGTCAAGACCCCGCAAACACGAGCGCCTCCAGCCTTGGCGGCGCGGCAAAAGGCGTGCGGGTATTCGATTTCGATCTTGCGGACCTCGTCCTCGGGCATCTTCGCGCTGCCCTTGCCGACGCCGAACGCGGCAAGTGCGACGTCGACGCTCCGGGCGTGCGGCGCAACTTCCTCTTCGAGACGGTCCATGTTGACAACTACCTCGAAGAGCTTGGGGTCGGCGGAAGTGACGGTCTTGCGGCGCGTGACCACTATGACCTTCTCGCACAGGGGATTCTTGATCAGAAGCTGCAAGATGCGTCCGCCCACGTTTCCCGTCGCGCCCAGCAAGATCGCCGAGTACTGTGCCTTCGAATCTGCCGTTGGGGCTTCCATTGTTGCGTCACACGCGCAGGGGACTATAAGTACATGCGAGTCCGGCAGCGAGCGAAGTTTTGTTGTCGGGTGATTTCTTCACGTCGCTTCTACTTTCGCACCCATTTTAGTATGTTCCGCTGGTTTTGCTTGGAGTTGACCAAAGCGCGCTAGTCGTGCCGGCGCGGTCCTGAGGTCCCGTTGGCGGAAGTCTGCTATGCGTTTCCGAGAACGGCGTTCGGGGCCAATTTCCGCATTGCCGACGATCCACTCGAAGCTTGGTGCGGGCACTTCGCACGATAGGCCACACGACAAGAGCGCGCACCATGCGCTCTGTCTCATCGAACCCGCCATCGCCGCCTGATCAGGCGCTGGCACAGCCGCTCGGCCAGTCACTCCTCGTGGAGCGCCCGAATCGGGTCAACCCTGGTGGCTCGCAGCGCTGGGGTGAGACTCGCGATTACGGCAACCACAATGAGGAACAGCGCTGCTCCCGCTATGCTTACGGGGTCCGCTGGACTGACATGGTACAGCAAAGGCGCGATCTGTGGGGCCGCCGCAAGGGCGATGACGAGCCCGGCCGCGATCCCAGACAATGCTAGAAACAAGCCTCGTCTCATGACCATCCAGAGCACGCCTTTAGGGTCGGCGCCCAGCGCCATGCGGATGCCGATTTCCCGGGTCCGCTGGCTAACCGAGTAAGCCATAACTCCGTAGAGACCGACGCCGGCGAGCAGCAGGGCAATGACACCCAGCACTCCGAGAAATAACGAGGCGAGCCGTGGCCCGAACCAGGCAGCCGAGATGTAATCCGAAAGGGCCATGGCCGTCAGGCCGGCCGAGTTCGGATCGATGGCCGACATCTCGCGGCGGAGTACCGGGACGAAACCGCGGGCATCGCGGTCGGTGCGCGCATAGAAGGCCACGCCGTTTTCGCCACTGCCGTAGTGCACTTGGTCGAAGGACTTATAGAAGTATGGTTGCGGCGCTTCAGACAGGCTTAGATACTTGCTGTCCTTCACCATTCCCACGATGGTGAACGGTTTGCCGTAAATCCGGACCCGGCGCCCCACCGGGACGCGTCCCTCGAAAAAGCGCTGCGCGAAGGACTCGTTGACGATCATGACGCGGGGTGCGTTTTCATTGTCCTCGGACCTGAAATCGCGTCCGGCGAGAAGCGGCATCCTTAGCAGATCGAAGTAGCCGGGCGACACCGAGGCGTGATGCACGCCCAGGTTCTCGCCGCGCCTTGCCGCATACCCTTCTACCGTAATGTCGTTCCATTTCCCTAGCCCGAAACCGAGCGGAATCGAGTCGGAATAAGCGGCGGCAGTCACCCCCGGCGATTCGAGCAGGCGCTCGCGCAGTCGCCGCGAGAACTGCTGCTCCTCGCTGGGAGTGTAGTTGTTCGTCGCCAGAAAAAGACGGCTCACAGTCACGTTACTGTGATCGAAACCGGCCGCAGTGTTCTGCAATCCGTAAAGGCTCCGGAGAAACAATCCGAGCGTCACAAGAGCCGCCAGCGCCAAGCCTACCTCGGCTATCACCAGTAGCCCGGAGATTCGCCGCGAGTGCCCGCTTTGGGTATCGCCTCTTCCTCCTTGCTTCAGTGCATCCGCTACGTTGCGCCGCAGCGACTGAAACGCGGGCGGAAGACCGGAAATCTGAGCGGAAACCAGGCAGACCAGGGCGGCAAAAAGGAACACGCGCGCGCTCGGGTTGACGTTGAAGTATACCGGCACTCCCGTGGGCGGTACGAGATATACGGGGAGGTTCTGAAACCACAGAGCGAGAGGCAACCCCGCAACCGTCGCCAGAGCCGCCAGAAGCAAGCTTTCGGAAAATAACTGGCGGCGCAAGCGCCCGGGACCCGCGCCCAAGGCGATGCGGATGCCGAACTCCCTCTGCCGGGATGCGGAACGAGCCAGCAGAAGATTGGCGACATTCGCACAGGCAATGAGTAGCACGAGTCCGCAGGCTGCGCCGAGAATGGCTAGCGGCGCTGCCAAAATGCCTGAGGCCCCCTCTTGTGCCTTCCAGATCGGTACGATCCGGGCGCCGATCCCCTCGTTGGTCTTCGGGAAGTCACATGCCAGGCGCGCGGCAACCGTCGCCGCTTCGGCGCTTGCCTGCGAGAGGCTGACGCCCGGTTTAAGCCTGACGATGGCCCTGAATTGCCGCGCATTGCGCTCGCGTTCGCCGGCGAGTGGCGCCGGAACCCAGGCATCCTGCGCGATCCCTGGAAAATCGCCGTGGAATTCCGCAGGCGCCACGCCCACAATGGTGACTGGGTACCGGTTTATGTGTACGATGCGGCCGAGAATGGACCGATCGCTGCGGAAGTAGTTCTGCCACAGCCGGTAGCTGATGACCGCCGTGAACGCTTTGGCCCGTTCACCGTTTTCCTCGCGCGCAAACGTGCGGCCGAGGATTGGCTTTACGCCCAGTACGTCGAAATAGTTTCCGGAGACGGATTCGATCCATGCGGAATAAGCGTTCTCTCCGTCGCCGATGGAGGCGGGAGCCTTTTCGTTGAGCGCCAATCCAGAGATGCTTCGCAGGCTGTCCTGGAAGTCCCGGCTGTCGGCATACGAAACACTAGGAGCCTCGATGCCGCTGGCACGGACGGCTTCGAGGACGGCGAGTTGTCCGTCATCCGCGGCGCCCCGGAAGGGGTGCAGGACCATCCCGTCGATCCAGCCAAACACTGTCGTGGTGGCGGCAATACCGAGCGCCATGATCAGCACAACCAAGGTCGAAAAGCCGAGATTGCGCCGGATGCCACGAAGTGCATACTGGACATCTTGCAGCACGCCGTTGAGGAAGCTGAGAGGCCGCGCCTCGCGAATCTCTTCCTTATGCTGCGTGATCGCACCGAGCGCTCGCTTGGCCGCTACGAGCGCCTCGTCTGGAGTGAGACCGCACTTCAAGCCCTCCTGGATTTGCATATCCAGATGGTATTGAAGCTCCTCGTCGAGTTCGCGATCTTGTTGAACGAAGGAGCGAAGCATCAGAAGGAGTCGCCGCATCACATGCCACCTAAGCCATCCGCACGATCGCCGAAATCGCGCCGGAAAGCCTCTCCCAATTCTCCGCTTCGGTTGCCAAGGCCTTGCGCCCTGCACGGGTGAGCGAATAATACTTGGCGCGGCGATTCGCTTCCGAAATCCTCCATTCCGCCTCGATCCAACCTCGCTGTTCCAGCTTGTGCAGCGCGGGATACAACGCGCTTTCGCCGACCTGCAACACCTCGCTCGACATCTGGCGAATCCGTTGGGCAATCGCCCAGCCATGCACCGGCTCCAGGGCGACGGTCTTCAAGATGAGCAGGTCCAAGGTCCCCTGCACTAAGCCTGCCGGCTTACTCATTCGTTGCCTCAGTTACTGAGGGTAGGATAGCCCTAGGCTTCCAAGATGTCAAGCGATAAATGCAGTAGCCTTTTGGTTGAGCGCCAATCCGGAGATGCTTCGGAGGTTGTCCTGGAAGTCCCGGCTGTCGGCATACGAAACACTAGGAGCCTCGATGCCGCTGGCACGGACGGATTCGAGGACGGCGAGTTGTCCGTCATCCGCGGCGCCCCGGAAGGGGTGCGGGACCATCCCGTCGATCCAGCCAAACACTGTCGTGGTGGCGGCAATGCCAAGCGCCAAAGTAAGCACTGCGACCGCAGTCAGGGACGGGGTCCGGCGGAGGACAGCCGCCGCGTACCGGAGGTCTTCAAGGACGCTTCGCATGGGGTTCCTGTCGTTGAGTGCAATTTGGCTTCCGACTGTAGATGCTTCATTCCATTCAACAGAGCGGTCAACCAGTTATCGATTTCGGGCGGAGGTGTCCGAAAATGGACGGCCAGCTCTTGACGCCTCTCCCGGGTCATAATGTGTACCCGCAAATCGAAATTCCAATACACATCGGGTCGCATCTCCGAGACCGCTCCGGAAGCACAGCGGAGGTATGCGGGCACATGGAGGATTCGCTGCTCATGTCAGAAGTTGCGCACGAGAATCTCCGTAGAGAAGTTGCTGACGCATCCAGCTTGATGGGTTGTCATCGTATTGTACATCTGGCAGGACGGCGTCGCCGCAGTTCGGAGCGAGTCACGGCGCACTCGGAAGTTATCCATCCCTGCCACCAAATCCAAATTCCGGGTCACGCGCTACGCCGAAGCGGAGAGCTTCGAAGCGGCGGCATAGCACTTCATCCGATACTCGCGCGTGGTGCCACCGGTCGAACCGGAGTGAAAGCCGGCGCTTCCGGCACTTTTCTGATTCAGTAACTTCCGCCGCCGATGAGAAGTTAAAACCGCGAGACCGGCGGCTAGCGCTACGAACCGACCAAATCCGGCTATACGCCGTGCTATTTCGGCGGCGTGTACGGATCAGCGGTGCCCGCCTTGATGGGGGGATGGTCCCTTAGGCTGGCTTCGAACTCGTTCTTGATCTTCATCATCGGGTTGGGAACCCAACTGTGATAAGTGAGTACGTCCCGTTCTTCTTTCAGGTCTGCTAAAAGGTTGATGATCTTCGGAAGCGGCAGCACTTGAGGCGGATCGTGCATTTTTTCCTGCCAGATGAGGTGCATCTTCCAATTGCGCCATTTTACTGCGTGGAGGCGGTCGGCAACGTAGGCGACGAAGCCTTCCCGATTGGACTTCTCTTGCTTGCCGAGGAAGAAATTCATCTGATCGACGCCGTCGATGGGGCGGTCCTTTGGGATTTCCGAGCCGCCCGCACGGGCGAGGGTGGTGAAGAGATCGCTGATGTGGACAATCTCATTGCTCACGCGGCCGGCGGGAATCTTACCGGGCCAGCGAATGATGAATGGAGCTCGAAGCGACGCTTCCATGGCAGTGAAGTACGTGCCGCGCCATGGGCCGCTGTCGCCTTGCCAGGGATTGGTAGCCTCGGGGCCGTTGTCGCTGGCGAAGATCACGATGGTGTTCTCTTCGATTCCTGCCTCCTTGATCGTGTCGAGGATGTCGCCGGTTCTGTGATCCATCTCGGCGAGGCAGTCGGCCCAGTCCCCGTTTCCGGTCCGGCCTTCGAATTCGGGATGCGGCAAAACGGGCTCGTGAACCAGCGAAAAGGAGACGTAAGCGAAAAATGGCTTCCCCGCGCCGGCGTTCTTCTTGATGAATGAAATGGCACGCGTCGAGATCTCCTTATCCATGTTTCGGCGTTGTTCGATTCCGAGTTCGGCGACCTGGCGTGGCCGTTCGCCTTTGCGTGCCTCATAGACCGGTTCAGGCGCGGCGACGCTCCGGTCCCATCCATGCTTCGCGCCAACCGAAGGCCACACCGAGCGAGTATTGTTCATGTAATTCCAGAACGATTCGGTGTATGAGCGTGGAATGCCATACCACTCGTCGAATCCGCGATTCGTTGGGAGGCGGGCTTCGACGCTACCTAAATGCCACTTGCCCCACGTACCTGTGGCGTAGCCTTGCGCGGAGAGGAGTTGCGCGAGCGTCACTTCCCACAATGTGAGGCCATCCGGAAGTCCGCCGCGCGGCACCGAGTGCGTGCCGGATCGAATAGGAAAACGGCCGGTCATAAGCGCGGAGCGGGAAGGTGTGCACTGCGCCTCGACATTGAAGTTCAGGAGGCGCGTGCCTTCGCCTGCAAGTTGGTCTATGCGCGGAGTAGGGGCGCCACGAAGTATGCCGCCGCCATAGACGCCCAGTTCCCCATAGCCGAGATTGTCCGCGAGCATCACGACGATATTGGGTTTTGTGCCTCCGGCACCCCGCGCTTTCTCCTGCAATGCCGCCTGGAGGCTGTTCTGCATCAGAGCGCCGGGGAAGAGGGATACTGCGCGCAGCGCTGCCTTGGCCAAGTCACGGCGAGTCATCGAGACAGCATATACTACTTGCGCACGCCTTCCGCCTGCTAAGTCCCGGATCACGCCCGACTCGGAAGTTGGCCGGAAGTCCCGTTTCGGGCCAATGTCCGAATTCCGACTATCAGTCATGAGGGCGGTTGGGTAGGTAAGCGCTTCGCCGTTAATCGCGGGTTATGTGCACCACAGTGGTGCACGCACTACGATGTGGATATAGCACCCCCGCGAAAAGCAATCTCGGCAAGGTCCGTGCGGCAGAGGGTCACGATAGGAGCGACGCTTGTCGCGGAGGTCCGTCGCACCGCAAAGGAGCAGAAGCTCCCGATGAGCAGAGCCTTGTCGCCTTGGCCGAACGCGGCGTGCGTGCCGAGGCGGAGGCACGGGAACAACTCAAGGTCTCATACAAACGGTTTCTCGCCGAGAACGATACGGCTCGCAAGAACGAGGCGGGGCACGACCTTATTCGCGCAATCTCCGGAACGAACGCGATTGCCGAAGATCCAGTTCGCCAATCTTCCTCGCCGGTCTGGCAACATCTACTTCAGCGAGTGGACGAGCGCCGCATCTCGGTGGCAGACGTGCTTGCACTTCAAGAATGGGTCAAAACCGGTCCTGCCGCGCCTGCAGGAGACTGGTACAAGGATTTCGGCTCCTTCATGTTTGTGTGGCACCGACCAGTTCCCGAAGACCGTATTAGAGAACGGAATGAAGCCGTTCGGCTCGCCGATCGCTTGATCACGTTTCCCTACGCCGTTGATTGTGACTTTGGGGTCGCGGAGAGTTCCGCCGAACGCGACCCGCGACCGAAAAGCCGCGCACTCCTGGGCTCGCGCCGACCAAGGCCGTGCACGAGCGAGCGGCCAGATGCCGGTCGCCGAAAGCAACCATCCCAACGAAAACCGTTGACATACGACGATCATCGTAGTATGGTCGTCGTAGATGCGAGGCGATCCGCCCAAACCGACCGATGCCGAACTAGAAATCCTATGCGTGCTCTGGAGCCGCGGCCAGTGCACTGTGCGGGAGGTGCATGAGGTCATCGCCGAAAGCAAACCCACGCAGTACACCACCGTGCTCAAACAATTACAAGTGATGTCCGAGAAGGGATTGGTGGGACGCGACGAATCGCAGCGCTCCCACGTCTACCGGGCGTCGCGGCCCCGCGATTGGACGCGACGGCAACTGGCCGGCGACCTGGTACAGCGCGCCTTCGAGGGATCGGCCAGTGAACTGGTGATGGGCGCCCTCTCCGCCCAGCGAGCGTCGAGGCAAGAGTTGGCAGAGTTGCGGCGCATCTTGGATGAATACGAAAAGAGGCTGGGGCGATGATCGAAGCACTCGCACGCATGCCGGCCAGCGAAGCACTCGGCCTCGCGCTGGTGCACTCGTTGTGGCAAGGAACCATCGCGGCGGCGCTCGTTACGCTGGTGCGCCCGGCCCGGGCGCGTTATCTGGCTAGCTGCCTCGCGCTAGTGGCGGTATTCGTCGCTTTCGCATTCACGTTCCGGCTTTGCCTTCCAGGCACTGGAGCGGCGACGGGCGCAACGCGCCCAGTGGTGTCCGCGCCATTCGGAACGGATACCGAGACACTGGCTGCGGCGGGCTTCCGCACAGGCGACCTTCTCGCCTGGCTAACACTGTTTTGGATCGCGGGCGTCGTGTGTTTTCAAGTACGCACCTGCGCCGGGTGGCTCACCGCGCGACGGTTGCGGCGGCGCGGCGCCTGCGTGGCTCCCGCAGAGTGGCGCGCGCGGCTGGGGAAACTGGCGGCGCGCCTGGGTGTGTGGCAGCCGGTTGAGTTGCTGGAATCCGCGCTTGCCCAGATGCCGGTGGTCGTGGGGTATCTGCGACCGGCCATCCTGGTACCGGCCGGGTTCCTCTCGGCGATGCCGCCGGAACACATTGAGGCGATTCTGCTACATGAACTGGCGCACATCCGGCGGTATGACTACCTGGTGAATTTGCTCCAGGCGATGGTGGAGGGGCTGCTGTTCTACCATCCGGCGATCTGGTGGATCTCGGGCGTGATTCGAGCCGAGCGAGAACACTGTTGCGACGATTTGGCGGTTGCGGCCAACCCGGCAGGCGGTGCGTACGAATACGCGCTCGCTCTCACTGCCTTGGAAGCAAGCCGTTCAGTAACAGGTTGGCAATCTGCCGCCGGCATGGCGGCAACGGGAGGAAATCTCATGACACGCATTCAGCGTTTGTTGTACCCGCAGCAGCAACGCCGCGCCGCATTGACCCGCTGGGCGCTACTGCCGGCGGTTTTGACGGTATCGCTTTCGTTGGGCCTCGCTTGGCAAGGCTCAGCGGCGGCACAGCAAGAGCTTCGGCAAGAATCGCCCTATGTGAAGTGGGTCAATGAAGATGTCGTTTACATCATTGAGGCACGAGAGCGGGAAGCGTATCTCAAGTTGCAGACCGACGAGGAACGCAAGCATTTCATCGAACAGTTCTGGCAGCGGCGCGATCTCACTCCAGGCACCGCGAAGAACGAGTTCATGGAAGAACACTACCGCCGGATCCGGTATGCGGGAGAACGGTTCCGTTCGCCCAGTAAGACCGGTTGGAAGACGGATCGCGGACGCATCTACATTGTTTACGGTCCACCGGAGGAAATAGAGTCGCACCCGTCCGGCCGAGCCGGGGGACCACCCTTCGAGAAGTGGCTTTACAATTTCATCCAGGGCATCGGCCAGGGCGTAATCGTGGAGTTTGTTGATGTGAGCCGCGACGGCGAGTACCGGCAGACCCGGGATCCGAACGCACGAAACTGAGGGCGCCTCCCATCCGGCCAAAAGAGCGACGTTCTCCAGTTGAATAGACCGCCACGACCGCGCGCGGAACACCTTGCGTGCCTGGGCAGGCCCGAACCTATTCTAAACGTCGGCGAGCGACGCGAGGTATAAAGAAAAATCGGTCGCCGAGCGTTGAGCTATCGACATTAATACTTGGATGCAGTTATTCGGAAATTGGCGAGCCCCAAGTTCCGTTGGCGGAAGCGTTTTGGGGCCATCTTCCGCACTGCAGTCAACCTGCTCAGAGCGATCCCGGCGCTTGTGCCATCGCCGTTTTGGCGATTGGAGACGGTCGCTGGACGCTGCACCGTTTGGACGAGCGTGGTGCTCCCGTGCGGCCGAACTCAAACAACGTCATCAGTCTCGATGACTGCAAGCTCGTCAACTGTCGAAACCGGCCTGATTGCCGGGTAGCAGGGATTCCCTGCGGTAGCCGGGTGTCACGCGCTGATGCCGACATCTGAAGAAGCGGTGACTGAACTCGCCAACACGATTACATGCTTCTTGGTACTCGTAATGATTGACAGCTACCTGAGTTGGAGCGATGATGCCAAAAGGTGAGAGTCTGCCTGGTTGTTCTCATGAATCGGACATCGTTGAACGGGTTTGTCATCTGCGCGCCCGTTGCCTTGCTGCGATGCGATGGTTGAGCGTTTCAGGGACGAAATCATCCTGGCGCGCTGGGTGGTGGATGCCGCGGCCCTGCGCAATTTTGTGCTGGAGAAGCGGCTCCGATCGAATTGGTATTCTTTTATACCGCCGGATTTGCGGAAGGAATACGAGAAGCATGCCACCGGGGCGGGGCTTGAGGTAGTGATTCGGGAGGATGCGGTCTTTGTCGGCGAATGGAGTTCGCCCAATTCGTTCTTTGAGGTCCAGGTGTATGAAACGTGGATGCGATTCATGGGAGATGAGGGGTACCAGATTCCGGTGCCGCTGGCCCCTGGAGCGAGAGCGGAAGCGGAGCGAATCGCGGGGATTTACTCGGCACTTTGCTCGAAAGCCTTCGAGGAATCGCAGCGGCAGTTCAAAGAAGAACGGGCGAGGCCGACTTGGAACAACCGCATCCTAAACTTCGTAGAGGCCCACTTTGCCTGGTTCATCCTTGGGTTCTTTTTCGTATTGATTCCGCTCTTCCTGCTGCTGCTCGGATTTCTGCGTGGCGAACTATCGGGGTGAGTGCATGGCGCGAGGGGGTGCGCGAGGCCGCCCAATCGCTGGCCCCACTTGGACCCGAGGCCCAAGGCAGCGGCGCGCCGCGGAGAGCCTATTTTTCAAAGCCCCGTAAGTACGGGACATCCGGTGGCCTCGACCCGGTGCTAAATTGCGGTCGCCGTGTCGAGCGGTAGCTTATGTTCATCACTGGCGTCTCGATGCGGCGTCCCACGGCGGAGTAACGGCCATTCTCCCAGTTTGACTCCATGTAGTGGTTCGTGATCCCAGTTGACAGGAGGAGCCGTTCCGCATTGAACGGTTCCTTCTTGGTCACCATCATTTCGGTAATCCAGTGCGGCTGGGCATTCGAGGCATGATACTGTGCATAGGGACCGGGCCAGCCAAGCATCGAGATGATCGTCGGTCCTTTCTGTCCCTCGATTTCGCCGGCGTAGGTCCAGCCCACACCGCGGGCCGAAATCACCGCCGCTTTCGTCCCATCGTTGTACTCGACGATGCACGTATTTGCCTGGGCGCTCTCCTGAAAGATTCCCTGCTTTAAGTTAAAGCTTGCCGCTACCGAATCAAGGAGCTTGCCAACCCAGGGATTCCGTTCGGCCCACTTCCATGTTTCAGGCCCTCTGATGGACTGCACGGCCTTGACGCCCGTCTCACCGCCCTTGCGGCGTTCCACGAAGGCCTGGAGCACGTCAATGCAATGGAAGATAGCTCCCTCATCCGAGGCGCCTCCAAGCACGATCGAGTTCTTTATTGGCGTATCGATAGCGATCTCGATCTCGGGTTTGCGGAAATAGACCGGTATGGAAGAACCGCCGGTCAAAGGAAAGTTCAGCTCACGGGATTTGTCAAACATCCACTTGGCGTCGTCCCAATTGTAGGAGAGGTGCTTGTCGTTAAATACCGGCACCGAACGCTTGCTCTGCTCGAAAACTCGGACAACCTGCTGATATATCCACCAGCGCGGCAAGAGCCAGTGGCCCTTGAGATCGGTGGGATAATTCCCGTGTTCCGCGACGATGACAACACCATCCACCGCAAGCTCCTTCCCACCACGAGTGACAGCCTCCGCCACTGTCTTGTAGATGGGAATGTTCTTCGCCTGGCACACCTTCTGACCCAATCCGCTGGTGTCGAACTGATGAATGTATGCGGATACAATATCCACCCTTGACGGAGTGTGGGCGCCCTGCCACCAATAGCCGTCCATCAGCTTGCAAATGATCCAGTCGGCATGGGATCCCGGAGCACCCCAAAAGCTGACGCAAACGGCGATACGAGGCCGTGTTTGCGGAGCCTGTGGAGCCGCCCCGGCGACGCTGGCGGTCAAACCCGTCAAGGCGGCCATACCGGTTGTTCCCAGCATTTCACGCCGGGTGAGGAGTGAGTTTTTCATTGGGTGATTTTCAGTCATGCGAAAGCTCCTTGTGCCGCGGTTTGGACACCCGTTCAAGGCTAGATGATACCGCCAGACAACAGTTGTCGCGAAATCGGCTTCCCAGGGGTAGAGGGCCACTCCAAGTGAATCACGCTATTCAGAAGCCGGCCCGAAGTCCCGTTGGCGGAAGTTGGCTATACGTTTCGCAGAGCGGCGTTTGTGACTAACGTCCCCATGGCCCAAGCCCGAGAGCACCACCATCCGTGATCCGAGATTGCGGCGAGCCGTAGCCTCCTGTAGGAGGATAGGATGCCAAATGGCAAACCCGCCGCCATGGTCATTACGGTCGGATACGACCCCGCCATGAAGAAGTTCGTCGCGACATGGTTCGGGTCAATGATGACGAAGTTGTGGGTGTACGAGTGTTCCAAAGAGGGCAATACTTTAAACATGGATGCCGAAGGTCCCAGCATGTCGGGCGACGGAACCATAGCGATGTATCGGGATTCGTTGGAAATTGTTGACACCGACAACAGAACCTTCCGTTCGCAGATGCGCAATCCTGACGGAAGCTGGATGCAGTTCATGACGATGCACTACCGTCGGGTGAAGTAGCGGCATAGCTTGTTCTGGGCGCTGGACGTTGTGTTTTCTTAGGTAGAAGAACGTTAGGAGGGCGTAAACGGCTTTTTCGGTGGAAGCGGAATATCCACTTCCGCATAGCTGCCCGGTACTGCCGCGTTAACCGCTTCGACAACCCGTTGCACGTGTGGCTTCAGCGCTGGCCATTGGGAGTGTCCGATCACCACGATGGCGATTGTGCGTTCCCTAAGGCTTTGCTGATAAAGCAGGTTATTGTCGGTCGTCAGCAGTAGCTCATACCCGGACTGCTCAGCAACGGCGAGTAGCTCGCCGTTCCGCAGTTGATCCCACCCCAAGTCAGCCGAGATCCCGATAGTGGGACCGATCAGATAACCGGAGATGGGCACCGGAGTTCCCTGGTCGAAGAGAATGCGCATTACGGAGCATAGCTTGGGGGTTTATCGAGACTTCGCGCGGCAAACTCGATCACCTCCCGCACCTGTGTTCTATCAAGCCCGCGAAACCATTCCATGATGTCATCGATGCTCGCTCCGGCTTCGAGGTTTTCAAAGATAGCGGAAACCGGCATGCGCGTATTCTTCAAAACCCACGCACCGCTCATCTTTCCTGGAACGCTCTCAACCGCGGAACACTGAGACCACTCAATCGAGCTCTTGCTAGCCGGCGGATCGGTTGCAAGCTTCTGAATCCAGTCTTCCAGGGTAAAACCATGGGCCGCCGCCTGCGCCGTCAGAGCCGCCGCCTGATCGTCGGGAATGTGAATTACGGTCATGGCTACGGGATCCTGCTCTTCCAACATTATCGGATACAGAAGCGCTTGTCACGGGTTTCAAGAGCACCCTGTTTATCTTGATAGTCCGGTTCGCATGATTGCCGCAGACGGTCCAGGCAGTTCCCGGCACCGCCGCACGCTCCATTTGACATCCTAATGATCTGCGTGGTAGCTTCTGTTTGGATGTCTAATGAACAAAAGGCCGAGGTACTTCAGGGCACGCTTGACCTGATGGTCCTCCAGACGCTCGGCACGCTTGGGGCAATGCATGGCTACGCCATTAGTGCCCGAATCGAGCAGGTATCGAGCGGGGCGATTCAACTGAACATGGGATCCCTTTATCCGGGCCTGCTGCGGCTGGAGCAGCGCGGGTTCATTCGTGCGGAATGGGGCAAGACGGAAACAAACCGGCGCGCGCGGTATTACAGCATTACCGCGGCCGGCCGCCGGCAACTCCAGACGGAGAAGAGGGAATGGGCACGCATGGCCACGATCATGCAGGCGCTGCTCGAAGGAGATGCGGGATGAGCTTTCGTTTGCGGGAACTGCTGCGGCGATTTTGGGGAGCCTTCCGGCATCGCGACGACAGGGAGAGGGAGGAGGAACTGCGGTTCCATCTCGAGATGGCGGAACAGGATGCGTTGCGCCGCGGCCAGAGTGTGCGGGATGCCCGCGTTCGGGCGGGTGGCATCGCGCAGGCAGCCGAAGCGGTGCGCGATCAGGACAGTATCGGCTGGCTCAGAGATTTTCTGCGCGACAGCCGGTATGGCATCCGCCTCCTGAGGAGGAGTCCACTATTCACCGCGGCCGCGATAGTTTCCCTAGCCCTGGGAATCGGCGCGAATACCGCGATTTTCAGCCTGATGGATGCCGTGATCCTGCGGATGATGCCGGTCCACGAGCCCGAGCGGCTCGTGCAATTTGGAAGGGACCTTTCCTATCCGCTGTTTCGCCAGTTCGGCAAGGAACTCCACTGTTTCACGGACATGTTCGCGCAATCCTCCCTGATGGGACGCCGGGACGTCATCTTTAACGAGGAACCGGAGACGGTTAACACCGAAGTTGTGTCCGGCAACTACTACTCGGCGCTGGGAGTTTCCGCGCTGGCCGGGCGCACCTTCGATTCCGAGATCGATCGGAGCCCCGAACCGGTTGCGATCATAAGCTACGCGTTCTGGCAGCGCCGGTTCGCCCTGGATCCGGCGGCGATTGGACGGACCTTCCGGTGGAACGGCCGGGTGTTCACGATAGTTGGAGTCACTCCGCCCGAGTTCCACGGCGTTGTGCCGGGAACCTACCCCGACATTACGCTGCCGCTTTCGATGGCTGGCGAAATCCTGGATGGTCCAGCGTGGCTGACCAGCGATTCCCGCAACTGGCTTGAGGTGATGGGACGTCTTCGCACCGGGTACACGATCGAGAGGGCACAAGCCGAAGTCACCGCCATTTACTCACGCGCGCTACAAGCCGAAGCCGAGCATTACAAAGGCAATGAGTTTCGCCGGCAGAGAATCCTGGCGCAGCGGATGCCGCTCGAGGCCTCGGGCAATGGATTCGATTTCCTCCGTTTTCGTTTCGCCGAGCCACTGAAACTTCTGATGGGCATAGTGGCGTTGATCCTGTTGATTGCGTGCGCCAATCTCGCCAATCTGCTGCTGGGGAGGGCGACAACGCGGCGGCGCGAGATCGCCGTCCGGCTGGCCCTGGGCGCCGGACGTGGGCGCGTCATCCGCCAGATGCTGGCCGAAGGCATGCTGTTGGCGACGACCGCAGGCGCACTGGGCGTGTTGCTGGCTTGGTGGTCGGCCAATGCGCTGGTGGCGATGATGTCCAACGGCGGCGAGCGGATCGCCCTGGACTTGCGGCCGGACCTTCGCATTCTCGCTTTTGCCGCGTCCATTTCCGCGGCGGCATGCCTACTGTTCAGCCTCGCGCCGGCGATCCAGGCGACACGCCAGGGCGTCCAACCCGTGCTGGCTGAGGCCCGAGGGGCTCGTTGGCGCTGGGGTAGAGGGTTGATTGCCGCCCAGGTGGCTATTTCCGTCCTGCTGGTCATAAGCGCCGGCCTTTTCGGCCGCACCCTGCTGCGGCTGTACTCGATCGAGACCGGATTCCATCGCGAGGATGTGAGTCTGATTTCGGTGAAGATCGACCGTGCCGGATTGCAGGGGCACGCGCTCAGAGGCCGTATTCTGGAGAGCCTGCGATCGATGCCAAACGTGGCGTCGGCCAGCTTTGAAATGTCACCGCTCAGCTATAAGGGCTGGGAAGCGAGCGCGCTTGTGCAGGGGTACACCTATGGGCCGAATGAGGACGATCAGGTGCATGTAAGCTTTGTGGCGGAAGACTACTTCCGGACGCTGGGCACTCCGGTGATCTCAGGCCGGGAGTTCCGTGAGGACGATACAGCCTTGAAGCCGAAGGTGATTGTCGTTAACGAAGCCTTTGTCCGGCGCTATTTTCAGGGACAGTCACCGCTGGGTAAGTGGGTCAGCTTCAAAGGCGAGACGGGCGGCCGAATGGAGATCGCCGGCGTGGCCAAAGACATACGTCCCCGAAGTCTTCAGGGCAAGATTCCCGCGACGGTGTATGTCAATGTGGCACAGGCGGACAGTGCACCGAAGGGTGCGTTTATCGTCCGTGGCACCGGAGTTACCGGGTTGGTAGATACGGCGCTCAGGCGGGTGGATGACAAGCTTCGGGCAACCGATGTGCGCACGCTCGACGACGATTTGTCGCGCACGATACTTCGCGAACGCATTCTGGGAACGCTTTCGGGGCTTTTCGGCATTCTCTCGCTGATTCTAGTCTCGGTTGGCGTATACGGTGTGATGGCGTTTCAGGTGGCTCGCCGGCAAAAGGAGATGGGCATCCGGATGGCACTGGGCGCGCGGCCGGCTCAGGTGACCGGAATCGTCCTGGCGGAAACCGCCATCCCGGTTGGCGCCGGTGTGGTGATTGGTGTGGCGGGTGCACTGGGCGTTACGCGGTTAGCGGAGAAGATGCTCTACGGTGTCGCGCCCACTGACCCGGTCACTTTTGCTGGGGCGAGCTTGCTCCTGGTACTTCTGGCTATGCTGGCGGCTTATGTGCCGAGCCGCCGGGCTGCCCGGCTGAGTCCGATCGAAACGCTGCGGACCGAGTAGCGGGACTGCAGGGTTTCGTGGCGGCGGTGGTTGAGTCCTAGGCCTTGAGTTCCTCGATTTGTTTCGTCGCGATACCGATCGGGCGGTCGATCGGAATGCCGGCGCAGGCGAGAAGGGTGGTCAGCAGATCGCCTTGATTTCCCTTTGCCTCCGCGAAGTACCGTCCCGTATTGATCGAACCGCCGCCTTTGCCGGCGATCACGAAGGGGAGGTTTTCGCGAGTATGCTTGTTGCCATCCTCGAGCCCGGATCCCCACATCATGATGCAGTTGTCCAGCAAGGTGCCGCCGGCTTCGCTTAAGCCCTCCATCTTCTTCACCATGTAGGCGAACTGCGCAATGTTGAATTCGGTGATCCTGGCGATCTTGCGAACCTTTTCCGGGTCGTTGTTGTGATGGGTGTTGGAGTGATGCTGGTCTCTGAAACCCAGTTCCGGATAAGAGGCCCCGTTGGGCGTGGAGCCGATGTAGGTGCTGACACGAGTGGTATCAGTCTGAAACGCGAGTATGTTCAGGTCGCACATCACCTGCATGTACTCGCTCCGTTTTTCGCCCTCGGGAATCCTGACCTCGATCGGCGGCGAATCGGAGGCGTGGCGTTTGCTTGCGCGGACACCGGCCTTCTCCAAAGCGGCTTCTTTCTGGCGGTATTCGATGGCGGCGATGCGCCGTTCCACGGAGCGAACGCTGTCCAGGTATTCATCGAGCTTCCGCTGGTCCGAGACGGGCAGGGTACGCCGGAGGTCTCTGGCGCCGCCCAGCACGATGTCCAATAAGCTTCGATCGAGCGCGCTCAGCGGCGACGATTCCCGCGCGCCGCCGCCCTGCTCCGCTTTGTTGAACAGGCGATAGAGCACGTTGCGCGGATTGACCTCGGCGGGGACCGCCTGCGTCGGGGAACGGAAGCTGCAGTGCGAGTAGTAAGCCTCGTTCAGGCCTTCCTGATTCTCCTTCCAGGTTTGGGGCATGGTGGCCAATTCCAACGACGGCAGGGTGGTGAAGGCACCCAAATGGTTGGCGGCAATCTGATCCGCGGAAATGGCGATATTGATCTCGTTCCGCTTTTCGGGCGCCGGCAACACCGCCGTGAGCCAAGTGGATAGTTCGAGCGCGTGCGGCGCACCATTGAAGGGGGCGATGGGGACGCCGGAAATCCCCTTCATCACGACACATTTGTTGAGCACCGGGCGCAAGGATTCCAGAGCCGGCGGCGGCGACGCGAGAAAACTCTCCGCAGTGGCCGGCCAGAATTCATCCATGATCACCCCGTGGGGCATATACATGAATCCGAGGCGCACGGGCGGTTTGCCCTTGGCGGTGTCGGCCCAGCCCTGGGAATCCATCAGCGGCAGGGCGAGCGAAACCCCCAACCCCTTCAGACAAGCACGCCGGTTAATTCTGCTCATTGAGCCTCCTCTGTTCTTCGATTCGCCGATGCGTAAAGGGATAACTGGCAATGACCCCATTGATGATCGCCCGCATGCGGTACCCATCGCCGGCGATCTCACCCATCAAGTCATCCACCACGATCTCGTCGTAGCCTTCCAACTTGCGGCCCAAGGCGTAGGCTAGCAGTTTCTCCACCAGATTGCGGGCAACGTCGCCGTTTCGTCCGGCGATGATAGCTTTCAGGTCCTTAGGGCCGGAGAATTGCTTCGCGCCAGGGAGTTCACCGGCCGCATCGATTGGCTGCCCGTTATCATCCCGGTCACGCCATCGCCCGATGGCATCGAACTTCTCCAGACCAAACCCGATCGGATCTAGGATCTGATGGCAATTTGCGCAGACCGGATTTGTGCGATGCAGTTCGGTCCGCTGCCGGACTGTCAGATTTGCGACGGCCGCCTGATCCTGTTTGTCCAGGGCGGGGACGTCAGGCGGGGCGGCCGGCACATGTTCGCCGAGCACCTGTTCCAGCACCCACACCCCACGCTTCACCGGGCTGGTGCGATTGGGGAAAGAGGTGGCGGCGAGAATACCGGGCATTCCCAATACTCCTCCGCGATTGCCGTCACTCAGCCGAACCTTCCGCATTTCGGGTCCCTTGACCGTTTTCTCCAGACCGTAAATTGAAGCCACGGGGCCATTGAGATAGGTGTAATCGCTATCGACGAAGCGGATGACGTTTTCGTTGTCGCGGACGATGCTCTCGAAGAACAGGCGGACTTCGTCATACATCGCCTGGCGCATCCCGGCCGTCATTTGCGGAAAGATCACCGGATCGAAGACTTGGCGCTTCAAACCGCCGACGCTCAGCCACTGCGCACCGAAGCCGTCAAACAGCGCCCGGGAACGACGATCGTCCAGCAAACGTTTCGCCTGCGCCTTCAGAACCGCCGGCTCATGCAGCTTTCCGCTGTCGGCCAGAGACATCAGTTCGCTGTCGGGCATCGTAGCCCACAAAAAATACGACAAACGCGAGGCGAGTTGGTAGTCGTCCAGCGGAACAATGCGGGTGCTCGACTCGGCCGCTACAGCCGGTGTAATGAAAAGGAACTGAGGGGAAACGAGGACGGCTTTGAGCATCAAGTAAAGCGACTGTTGGTAGGACAATTTGTTGCTTCTTCCCAGGTCGAACGTGGCAACCAGGACATCCACTTCTGCTTCCGCCGGCGGGCGGCGGTAGGCTTTCCGGGCAAGAGTGCGGGCGACTTCCCGCGCCGCTTGCCGCGGATCTTTGCCCGGCGTGACGGATGGGCCGAACAGCCGCTTCTCGATTTCGGTGCGCCGGCCGCCTGGCGGCGCCACGATCTGGCGCAACACCTTATCGGCGATGGTCAGATACTGTTCGAGTTGGAGGGACGAGAGCGAATTGAGGTACCCCTGGCCGCTGACTTCATCCGGCAGTCCATCGGCGATCGACGGGTCGACACCGAAGAGATCCCGCAGAGTGTTGCCGTACTCGGTTTTGGTCAATCGCCGGATGACGAATGGTCCCGGATCCTTGTCGCTGAGGTACTTGAGCTTCGTAAGCCACTCGCCGAACATTTGGCGGTCGGCATCGTCCGGTTGGCGGGCGCCTTTGGGCGGCATATCATGCGCCTTTACGCGGGCGGCCCCTTTCTTCCACTGTTCAGTGAAGGCCGCGTGTCCGGGAGCATTAAGTGCCGGTGAGAAATTGACTCCACCCCGCGTCGGACGCCTGTTCTGGTGACATTGCAAGCAATACGTGTTGATGAATGGCTTGACACGGTCACGAAAGTACTGCTCCGCATCGGCTTTCAGGGCTTCGTGATCCGCGGCCATCAAGCCGCAGGGCGACGCCAGGGACAGGATCAGGCAGAAACCCAGCGATACCTGTATCTTCGAGCTATGACGGGTCGCATCAGCAGCGGCCATGTTTGACGAGATTCTCCGTGCAAAGTTTATCACGCGGTGCGGGGTGGGGCGGGCGTGGAAGGGGCTTCTTGATGTGGCCGCGGCGGTATGCATGGGCCTGCGACGGGCAAGAGATCGCTGTGGGATGGCTTGGGAGTTGGCTTCCGATCCAACCGCAGGGCCGGACCTTCCACACTCGCTTTATTGGAGCGATAATGGACGCGTGTACATTCCCAGGGCGTTAGCTCACCAATCTCAGTTCTTTGCGGCCGTCGCTCAGGTTAGATTTCCGCCTGGGGTGGCGAGCGTCACACCGACGCTCGGAACGGACTGGAATGGCGAATCTGCGGTCTTCTTTCAAGTCGTAATTGACGACCATTCGGTTCCCAGAAGCGAGCTCCTCGCCTTAACGAAGCAGATCTCACATACCATCGTCCAGCAGATTCGACCTCTAGAAGAATGGGGTGTGCTTCCCTACTTCAGTTTCCTAACACAGAGCGAAAACGCCAGGGTGAAAGAGCCGAGTTGGGCTTGAGTTGTGGCCTACCCCGACGATCTACTTCAGTTCGCCCACGAGATAGCGAATCTGTACCCTAATGAAGCGCACCAACCAAGTCTCCGCCGCGCTCTTTCAAGCGGTTATTACGCGCTATTTCATCTGTTGATCTCCGATGCGGTAGCTAACTGTGCCGATCCGCATTTTCGAGCGGCACTTGCTCGCCTTTTTGACCACGGGCCTATGAAGCAGGCGTGTGATAAAAAGCTCTCTGAGTTGAACGACTTCTTCAAACGGCAGCCGCAAGATGGAACGGAAAGTACGGTCAAGGATCACCTGTACGATGTCGCAGAGACCTTTTCGCAGGCTCAATACAATCGGCATGAGGCCGATTACAATTTGCTGAAAGAGTGGCAGCCCACGGAGGTTTCAATCTTGCTGGAAGGCCTCGACGGCGCGTTCCGAAGCTGGTCGGTGATTCGACAAGAACCCGAAGTTCGAGAATTCCTTATCTCGATGCTGCCAAGCAGAGAGTGCAAGCAGAACGAGCGGCCACGCTCGAAACCACGACCAACGCCCACTGACAACCCAAAATCCTAGACGGCAGGCCTCGCCGAGCCTGAGGGGCGCGGCACGATTCGCCGCAAGCACGGGTAGCGCCAGTCCGCTGAGGAACCCGCCCAAACGATCCAGTACAGCTATACGGTCAAGCCGAAATTAGGGTAGAAACGTTCGGGGAGACGGGTGGGTTTGAGGTCGTGGTCCAGGAAGAGATGGCGGGAGAAGCCTTCGGCCAATTTGCGGCCGGATTCGGCGTGGCGCATGACGTAGTTGAACTGAACGCCGCGGGTGGTGGCTTTTTCGATGCTTGTTTCGATATCTATCTCGTCGTCGTATTTCGCCGGGGAGATGTAGCGGCAGTTGGCTTCGATTACCGCCAAGTGGAGGGCGCCTTCGCGCTCCATGTCGCGGTAACTCAGGCCCGATTGGCGGCATAACTCGACGCGGCCAACCTCCATCCAGACGATGTAGTTGGCGTGATAGACGACTCCCATTTGGTCCGTTTCCGCGTATCGGACACGGACCCGGGTCCGGTTATTCTCCATAAGTGACCCTTACTGGAGGTGCGATTCCACAAACCAGAGGTCTTTGTCGGCCTCGCGGCTGAAACCGGTGAACATGTCGGCGGTATCGGCGTCACCCAGGGCTGCAGCTTCATCGATGGCGGCACGAATGGCGGCGCCGTATGCGGCCAGGCGATCGGCAACGGCGGCGGCGTGCGCCAGGCTTTCGGTGAAACCGGCGGGATATTCCGGCAGCGTTGAGGCCGCGGCGGCCATACGCAGTGTCCCGAGGGCGGTTCCGCCGAGCTGGACGGCGCGTTCGGCGATTTCGTCGATCTGGGCCTCGACGCGGCCGGCAACGTCGTCGAAGAGTTCATGCAGTTGAAAGAACTGCGGCCCCTTGACGTTCCAGTGGGCTTGTTTGACCTGACTCTTGAGGTCACTGGCATCGGCCAGGCGGGCATTCAACAACTTGACGAGTTTTTCCCGCGCGTCCAGCGGGAGGTTGTTGCGTGTAGGGTTCATATACCTATTTTGATGCTTGCCGTAAGCAATTGGAACCACAGGCGAACGAAATCAGTCTGTTAGGATGGCACTGTGCGAATTCGAGTCCTTTTTTTCGGCATCCTGCGCGATTTTACCGGGCAGCGGGAGTGCGAGGTGGAGTTGTCCGAACCGGTGACCGCAGGGGGGCTTTTCGACCATTTTGCGGCGCAGTTCCCTGCCCTGGAAGCTGCGCGAAAAAGCGTCACCGTGGCTCGGAATCAGGAGTTTGCCGATCCCGGGGTTTTGCTGGCCGATGGCGATGAGGTGGCGCTGCTGCCGCCGGTGAGCGGCGGGTCGGGACGTTGGATTCATGAGATTACCAGTCCGGGGACGGGGAATTTTTACGGCCTGACGCGGGAACCGATTGACGCGGCGGCGGTGTGCCGGGATTTGTTGCAGGGCGTGGACGGCGCCTTCGTGAATTTTGAGGGTGTGGTACGGAATAACACCAAGGGACGGCCGACGATGCATCTGGAGTACGAGTGCTACGAGGCGATGGCGATCAAAATGATGGCGCAGATCGGAGATGAGATTACGGCGAACTTCCCGATCAGCCGGATCGCGATGTTGCACCGGCTGGGACGGATGGAGATCGGGGAGACGAGCGTCGCGGTGATTGCGTTTTCGCCGCACCGGAAGGCGGCGTTTGAGGCGGCGCTGGAGGGGATTAATAAGCTGAAGAAGCTTGTCCCGATTTGGAAGAAAGAGTACTTCACCGACGGCGAGGTGTGGGTGGAAGGCGAGTGGGATGAACGGCTGCAAACACTATGAAATTGGCTCGGCGTAGCGTTCTGGGTGCGGCGGGACTGGCGGCATGGGCGCAGGAGCAGCCGGTTTTTCGGACAGAAGTGAAGCTGGTGCGGCTGTTGACGACGGTGAAGGATGCAAACGGGGCTTTGGTGGGAGGGCTGTCCAAAGAAGACTTCCGGGTTAGCGACAATGGGGCGCCGCAGGAGATCGCGGTGTTTGAGCAGCATACCGAGCAGCCGCTTTCGGTGGGGATCATGCTGGACATCAGCGGATCGACGGCGAAGGATTTGAAATACGAGACGGAGTCGTTGAAAAAGTTCGCAAAGGCGCTGTTTGGATCTGGGAACCCGAAAGATCAGGCGGCGTTGTTCGCATTTAACCACGACGTGTCGAGGGCGAGCCCATTTACGCGGCGGTTGAGCACGCTGGAGAACGGGATGCGCGGGTTAAAGGCGGGAGCCGGCACTTCGTTGTACGATGCGGTGCTGCTGGGGGCAGAACAACTGGCGACGCGCAATGGGCGGCGGGTGATGATTGTGATTACCGATGGGGGGGATACGACGTCGAGTACGAGCTTTCACGAGGCGATGGAGAAGGCCCACAGCAACGACGTTGTGATTTATTCGATTCTGGTGGTGCCGATTGAAAATGACGCGGGGCGCAATATCGGGGGCGAGCACGCGCTGGAGCAGTTTGGACGGAGCACGGGAGGGCGGGTATTCCAACCGACGGTGGGCACGGCGATGGACCGTGCGTTCGATGCGATTCTGCGGGACCTGCGGACGCAGTATTTACTGGGGTATTACCCGAAGAATGTGCCGTTGACCCGGAACCGGTTTCATACGGTTAAAGTGGAAACGACGAATCCGGGATTGCGCGTTCAATCCCGGAGCGGCTATTATGGAGATTCCGCAAAGTAAGACTTCACCGGATGGCATCCAAAGGCGCAAGTTCAAAGAAAAAGGCACCCGAGACGACGCTCCGTGAGGTCGAATATTGGAAAGACGTCATTGCGCGACACCAGGCTGTGCGCGTCCGATTGTTCGATAATCAAGAGCACACAGGGACGGTGGAGTATTTTGACCAGGACGTGATTCGCATCACGCGAACCGGTCAAGCCAATCTGTTTCTCTACAAGCACGACATCAAATACGTGTACGAAGTGTAGAGAGTGGAACCGGGCGGGGGTTGAGAAGTTCCGGGGAGTGAATGGGATCCTTTCTAGAGACGGCAATTGAGATCGCCAGGGAGGCGGGAGCGCTGGTAGCCAATATGGCTGAGCGGCGGATACCCTATGAATTAAAGGGCGATTTCGATCTGGTGACGGCGGCCGATAAGGCATCCGAGGCGCTGATTGTGGAACGGCTACAGAGCCATTTTCCGAGCCATTCGATAGTCGGCGAAGAGGGCGGAGAGCGGGAACGGCAGCGGGAATATTGCTGGTATGTGGACCCGGTGGACGGGACGACGAACTTCGCGCACGGGTTTCCGGCGTATAACGTTACGTTGGGATTAGAGAAAGCCGGGGAGATGGTGGCCGGGGTGATCTTCGACCCGACGCGGAACGAGATGTTTGCGGCGGAAAAGGGGGGCGGCGCCTACCTGAATGGGCACCGGATTCACGTTTCGAAGGCGCCGAAGGTGGAGGAAAGCCTGGTGGCGACGGGGTTTCCAAGCCGGAAACGGCACGAGAACATAAACATTCACTTTTACTATCAGTTGGCGATGATCAGCCACGGCGTCCGGAGAGCCGGGGCCGCTGCATTGGACCTGGCGTATGTGGCTAGCGGGCGATTGGACGGATTCTGGGAATTCGGACTCAACCCGTGGGATATGGCAGCCGGAATCCTTCTTGTGGAAGAGGCCGGGGGGCGTTGTTCGGACATGAACGGCGCGCCGAGGCACCTGCGCGGGAGGCACATTCTGGCCAACAATGGCTTGATTCATGAGGAGATGCTGCAGATTTTCGGCGAGATTTTTGCTGGAAGGTTCCGCTATCCGTTGCCGCAAATACCGGTAAGCAAATAGGCCGCTTCGCCAGCAAGTTTATAGCGCGGAGGTGGCACAGGAGAGGTGCGCCCGAAGGAAAAAGCGCCAAACTGGGTTTCCTGTCAATGAATTGGCGTGGTAACCTGTAGAAACTATATGCGTACCGTCGACTTGATCACGCGCAAGCGGGATGGCGAGGAATTAACCCCGGAAGAGCTTTCTTTTCTGGTAGATGGGTATACCCGCGGGGAAATTCCGGACTATCAGATGGCTGCGTTCCTGATGGCCACCTTCTTTTCGGGGATGGGTGATAAGGAAGTAACCACATTAACGGAATTAATGCTCCGAAGCGGCGAGACGCTGGACCTTTCGGATATTCCTGGCCTGAAGGTAGACAAACATTCGACGGGCGGCGTGGGCGATAAAACGAGCCTGATTTCCGCACCGATTGCAGCCGCGGCGGGCGTGAAGATTCCGATGATCAGCGGGCGCGCGCTTGGATTTACGGGCGGAACGCTGGACAAGCTGGAAGCGATTCCGGGATTCCGGACGAATCTCACGGTGGATGAGATCAAGGCGCAGGTGGCCAAGGTTGGCCTGGCGTTTGCGGGGCAGTCGGCGCAGATTACGCCGATGGACGGGCTGATTTACGCGCTGCGAGATGCGTCGGGAACGGTGGAAAGCGCACCGCTGATTGCATCGTCGATCATGTCGAAGAAGCTGGCCGAGGGTTTGGACGCGCTGGTTTTGGACGTAAAGGTGGGCCTAGGCGCGTTTATTAAGCGTCAGATACAGGCGCGGGAACTGGCGCAGATCATGGTCGCCATCGGGCGCCGCCACAACAAGAAAGTCGTGGCGTTGTTGACCGATATGAATCAGCCGCTGGGCTATGCGATCGGAAACGCCCTGGAAATCATGGAAGTTTCGCAGACGCTGCAAAACGGCGGTCCCGTGGATTTGACGCGGCTTTCGCTGGAGTTGGCGGCGCGAATGATTCATCTGGGCAAGATTACGGCGACGATCGAGGAAGCCCGCGAATTGGCGCAGACGAAGCTGCTGGATGGCTCAGGCTTCCGGAAACTGCGGGAAGTGATTGTGGCGCAAGGCGGCAACCCGGCTGTGCTGGAGCGGTTCGACCTATTGCCGAACGCGACCGGAATGCGGGAGATTGCGACGCCACGGGGCGGTTATGTGGCGGGAATCGACGCGCAGTTGATCGGGCAGGCGGCGACGTTGATTGGCGCGGGCCGTTCGACGAAGGAAGACGCGATCGACCCGGCGGTGGGCGTGATTTTGGACGTCAAAGTGGGCGCGAAAGTAGACGGGAACACCGTGCTGTGCCGGCTGTACTACCGCGACGACGCCAATGTGGAAGAAGCCGCCGAATTGGTGGAAGACGCGTTCCGGATCTCGGCCTCGGCGCCGGAAGAACGCGAGTTGATTCTGGAAGTCGTCAGTTAGTCAAGAGCTAATTCCCTTCAGTCACTAGAGGAGGCCCGGCATGGAGCGGTTCACCGGTCTATTGGGTCTGATTGCGATCCTTGCGACGGCGTATTTCTGCTCCACCGACCGGAAGCAGATACAGCCGCGGTTGTTGCTGTGGGGATTGGGTTTGCAGTTTGCACTGGCGTTTCTGGTGCTGAAGACGAACTTCGGGATGGTGTTCCAAGCAGCGAGCACGGCGGTGAATGCGCTTCTGGACTATGCGGAAGAGGGGAGTAAGTTCCTGTTTGGGCCGCTTGGGGCGAAGGCGGGACCATATGGGGTGGTGTTTGCGTTTCAGGTACTGCCGATTGTGATTTTCATCGCCGCGCTATTCGCCGTTTTGTATCAGTTCGGCGTGATGCAGGTGGTGATCAAAGCCATGGCCATCGGGATGCGGCGGATTATGGGGGCGAGCGGGGCGGAATCTACTTGCGTGGCGGCGAGTATTTTCATGGGCCAAACGGAGGCGCCACTGACGATCCGGCCGTTCCTGGCGGGGCTGACGCGGAGCGAGTTGTTCACGATCATGACGAGCGGCATGGCGCACGTGTCGGGCGCGGTTATGGCGGCTTACGTGAAGATCGCGGGCGTGGAAATTACGCATTTGTTGACGGCGGTGATTATGACGGCGCCGGCGACGATTATGCTGTCGAAGATGTTCATTCCGGAGACCGAGACGCCGGCGACTGCGGGGGATGTGAAGATCGAGATCGAGAAGCCGGGGGTAAATGTAATCGATGCGGCGGCGCGGGGGGCGGGCGACGGGCTGCAGTTGGCGTTGAATATCGGGGGGATGCTGATCGCGTTTCTGGCGTTGATTGCGATGGTGAACGGGATGTTGGGATGGGTTCATTCGTGGGCAGGGTTTGTGCCGGACTCGCTGCAGAAGATTTTCGGGCTAGTGTTTGCGCCGATTGCGTGGCTGTTGGGGGTGTCGTGGAAAGACGCTTCGACGGTGGGAAACCTACTGGGAACGCGGCTGGTGTTGAATGAGTTTGTGGCGTTTTTGAACCTGGGACCGGTGAAGGATCAACTGGACCCGAAGTCGTTTGTGATTGCAACGTTTGCGCTTTGCGGATTTGCGAATTTCTCTTCGATTGCGATACAGGTGGGCGGGATTGGGGCATTGGTGCCATCGAGGAAATCGGACCTGGCGCGGCTAGGCTTGCGGGCGGTGGCGGCTGGTACGCTGGCTAATTTCATGTCAGCCTGTATAGCGGGACTGCTTTTATGAACCAGAGAGTAATGGCCGAAATGGCGGTGGCGGAGATTCAGACCCGGATCGGCATGAAGCCGGGGGTGGGCGTGGTGCTGGGCAGCGGGTTGGGCGCGTTTGCCGATGAGTTGCAGGACGCGGTGACGGTGGATTACGGAGATATTCCGCACTGGCCGGCGTCAACGGCGATGGGACATGCGGGGAAGCTGGTGGCGGGTTACGTGGACTCTGCGCCGGTGGTGGTGTTGTCAGGACGGGCTCATCTGTATGAGGGCTATACGGCGCAGCAGGCGGCTTTTTCAGCACGCGTGATGGGAATGCTGGGTGTTCACTCGATGGTGATTACGAATGCGGCGGGCGGGATTAACCTGGCCTATAGCCAAGGGGCGTTGGTGGCGATTTCGGACCACATTAACCTACAGGGCACCAATCCGTTGACAGGGCCGAATGACGACCATTGGGGGCCGCGGTTTCCGGACATGAGCGAGGCGTATTCGATCGCTTATCGAGCCATTGCCCGGGAGGCGGCCGAGGGGCTGGATTTTTATCTGCCGGAGGGCGTGTACGCGGCGCTCGCCGGGCCGAACTATGAGACGCCGGCGGAGATACGGTATCTGCGGGCGATCGGGGCGGACCTAGTGGGGATGTCGACGGTGCCGGAGGTGTTAGCCGCCAATCACATGGGGAAGAAGGTGCTGGCGATCAGTTGCGTGACGAATATGGCAGCGGGCGTCCTCGACCAGAAGATCGACCATGAGGAAGTGCTGGAGACGGGGCGGCAAGTGCGAGAACGGTTTACCGCGCTGCTGCGGGCCATTCTGCCGCGGTTGAAGGGCTGACCGGAATGGACGCGCTGCTGGCGGCGGCGATGGCGGCGCGGGAACATGCGTATGCGAAGTATTCGAACTTTCGCGTGGGCGCGGCGCTGGAGTTGGCCGATGGGCGGATTGTCACCGGGTGCAACGTGGAGAATGCCAGCTACGGGTTGACGATGTGCGCCGAGCGGGTGGCGATATTCAAAGCGATCAGCGAAGGCGCGGCGCCGCGGAGTTTTCGGCGGGTGGCTGTTTGCGCGGATACGGAGCGGCTGACACCGCCGTGCGGAGCGTGCCGTCAGATTCTGTGGGAGTTTTGCGGGGATGTGACAGTGACGCTGGTGAATCTGCACGGAAAGACGCGCACGTTCATGGTTGGGGAGTTGATGCCGGAGGCGTTCGATGATTCGTTGCTGCGTTAGTTTGTTTCTTGTCATTGGTTTGTCCGGCGCGGAGCCGGTGGACCTGATCGTAAGCGGCCGGCAGGTGGTGACGATGGACGCCGGGGGACGGATTATCAACGGCGGGGCGGTGGCGGTGAAGGGTGAGCGGATTGTGGCCGTCGGTCCGCGGGGGGAGATCGATAAGACGTATAAGGCGAAGCAGCGGATCGACCGGCCGGATGCGCTGATTACTCCCGGATTAGTGAATACGCATACACATGCGCCAATGAGCCTGTTCCGGGGGATCGCCGACGATTTGCGGCTGCAGGAGTGGCTGGAGAAGTATATCTTTCCGGCCGAGGCGAAGAATGTCACTCCGGAGTTTGTAAGAGCCGGGACGCAGTTGGCAGTGCTGGAGATGTTGCTGGGCGGAACGACTACTTACACGGACATGTATTACTTCGAGGAGGTTATCGGGGAGGCGACGGCGGCGGCGGGGATGCGGGCGGTACTTGGGCAGACTATTATCCAATTTCCGGTGCCGGATGCGAAGACGCCACAGTTGGGACTGGCCCGGGCGGAGGCGTTTTTGAAGCAGTTCGCCGGGCACCGGTTGATAACGCCGGCGGTGGCGCCGCATGCGCTTTATACGAACAGCGACGAGACGCTGCGGGCGACGCGGGCGCTTGCCAATAAGTACGGCGTGCCGCTGGTGATTCACGTTTCCGAGACGAAGCGGGAGTTCGATGAGAGTATTCAGAAGCGGGGGTTGACCCCGGTGCAGGCGCTGGCGAAGTTGGGCGTTTTCGATGGGCGGACGGTGGCGGCGCATGGGGTATGGCTGGACGATGCCGATATTGCGACGCTGGCACAGAAGCAAGTCGGCGTGGCGCATTGTCCCTCGAGCAATATGAAGTTGTCGAGCGGGGTGGCGCCGCTGCCGAAACTTTTGAAGGCGGGCGTGGCGCTGGGGTTGGGGCCCGATGGCCCGGCGGGATCGAACAATGACTTCAACCTGTTCGAGGAGATGGACCTGGCTGCGAAGTTGCAGAAGGTGATTACGATGGACCCGGAAGTGGTTCCGGCGAAGGCGGCGTTTACGATGGCGACGATGGGCGGGGCGCGAGTGCTGGGGATGGAGAAAGAGATTGGCTCGATTGAGGTGGGCAAGCGGGCGGATGTGATTGCGGTACGGATGGACGGGCCGCATGCGTGGCCGATGTTCAACGTGTATTCGCAGTTGGTGTACGCGTTGAAGGCTTCCGATGTCAGCGATGTGGTTATCAACGGTAAGATCGTTGTAAGAGACCGTAAGACACTGACGCTAGACAAAGCGAAGATACAGGCCGAGGCGGAGCGGTATCTTGGGGTAATACGAAATAGCCTCCAATAGGGGTATCTCGGGACGCAGGTACTAAGGCGTTGTCTGTCAGCGCAAACCTAGCAACGTCTTACGAGAATCTACATCGGCGCCGGGCACTTCTTCTTTGAAGCGAAATGTGAGCGCACACGGCGTTCCGCGTAGAGCGTGACGAAAAGAGGTGCGTCTACCTTTCGCCCGGGAGAGGAACTTAATGTATCGAAGACTACTAGCAATCGGTGCGTTTGCGCTGGCCGCGGCCGGGCAGGCGTCCGCACTCACACTGACCTTTGACGACCGGGGAAACTGGACGTCCCAAGTGACGAGCCTTCTCAACTTTGACGGCGGGTCCCAGGCCGTCGGCACATCGAACACCATCGTGAACGGGGGACTGTTCTCGACAAATCTGCAGATCAATGGGTACGGCATCGACCTTAACGATCCGATGGGCCTGATACGGGCGAATGCGGGAGTGGGACAGAACTACTACAACTGGGGGACGGGAGCGATTATCCGGACCCAGGACAAGACGCCGACCAATTCGGTGTTCGCGCGAATCAGTTTTCCAACGCCGGTGAGCGCGTTCGGATTTAGTTATGGCGCCGGCGGATGCCAGTCGTATTTTGCCGGATGCTTCCCCGGAGCGGCGGCGAGCATTACCATCACCCCGAGCGGAATGGCGCCGGTGCCGATCACGACGACGGGGGGCAACGGTTCAAGTACTTCCGGCTTAGCCTTCTGGGGCGTGGTGAGCGACACACAGACGTTTACGTTCGCCGACATCGTTATCAACGACGCCAACCGGTACGTCGTACTGGACGACATTGCGCAGGGCTCGTTTAACGTAGCGCCCCCGCCACCAGGACCGGAAGAGGTTGCCGAGCCGGGCACGATTCTCCAACTGCTGATGGGCGGCGGTCTGCTGCTGTTTGCGCGGCGGCGATTCGGCACGGCGGCGAACGGCGAAGCGGTTTAGCAGTTTTTTCTGGAGTCGACCACAGACTTGCCGCGTGGGACCGGGATGGTCCCACGCGGCGATTTTTATGGGCTGATAAAATTAGGGACGCAACATGCGGACTGCCTTATCGATACTATTAACGCTCGCGCTGCTTCCTGCGGCGCTAGAGGCGCAAAAGAAAAAGAAAAATAAAGAGAAGGAAGTGGAGGTTATCGTTACACAGACGCTGGAAGCGATACCGGATCCTCCGCTTTCGGTGACGGTGGACACCGCGAGGGTAGAGTATCTGGCATCGCCGTTGTCGGGGAAGGGCTTGTTGTCGCAGCAGATCCGGGACGCGTTGAAATCGCTGAAGTCACAGGCGGGATCGCGGCAGATCGTGAAGGTTCGTGCGTTTGTGTCGGGGACAGGGGACCAGCGGCGGGTGCCGTCGATTGTCGCCGAGACTTTTGCGGAAAAGAAGCAGCCGATACCGGCGGTGGCGACGATCCAAGTGGGCCAGTTACCGCTGGAAGGGGCGCAGGTGGTGCTGGAGGCAGTGGTGCAGGCGAAGAAGCCGGTGAATCCGCAAGGTCTGGCATTTTTGAGCGGAATGGGGGGCGTGGGTACCGAGCCGCCGGAGAAGCTGATGCCGATGCTGGATAAGGCGATTGCGGATCTAACACACGCAACGAAGAAGGCGGGGAGCGAGGCGTCGGACGTGATGAGGGTGACTTGTCTGTTGTCGTCGGTGGATCAGATAACCGAGGTTCGTACGCGAGTGGCGGCGGCGTTTCCATCAGCGGTTCTGGTGGCGGTGCAGGCCCAGCGGCTGCATGATAAAGCGCTGGCCGAATGCGAGGCGGTGGCGAGGCTGCGGGTGAAGCCGGCGAGCGCGCTGGTGATGTTGAACCCGGCGGAGATGAATCCGTCGACAGCGTATTCGAAGGTGGCGCTGGTGGGGTCCGATAAGGTGATTCTTACGGGGGCGCAATTGGCGTTTCACAACGAGGACAAGGATGTGCACCTGGCGTTCCAGCGGATGAGCAAGGTGCTGGAGGCGGCGCACTCGTCGATGAAGATGGTGGCGTTTTCGAGCGTGTACTCGTTGACTAATTACATGTCGACGAAGATCCGGGCGGTTCGGTTCGATTACTACGACAAGGCGAAGCCTCCAGCGAGCACGCTGCTGCTGTTTGAGGGGTTGCCTTCGATGGATGCGTCGTTTGCCCTTGAACTTGTGGCGGTACCGCAGTAGTGGAGGACGAGCGGGATCTGGCGCGGGAGTTGGCGGAGAAGCATTACGCCGAGGGGAATCCGCTGGGGTGGTTTGACGATCTGTATCAGCAGGCGGGCGGGGATTTCAAGGCGATTCCGTGGGCGGACCGGGGGACGAATCCGCATTTGAAGGCGTGGTGCGAGCGTGAGGGCAGGCCGCTGGCTGGGGAGCGGGTCGTGGTGGTTGGATGCGGGCTAGGAGATGATGCGGAGTATCTGGCTTCGCGGGGTGCTTCTGTGACGGCGTTCGATATTTCGACCACGGCGATTTCCTGGTGCAAGGAACGGTTCCCGGAGTCTCGGGTGCGGTATTTCGAGGGGAATTTGCTGGAGTTTTCGGGCGAGTTCGATTTGGTGGTGGAAAACTACACGCTGCAGGCGATGCCGCTTGAAATGCGGGCGGCGGCGGTGGCGGCAGTGGGACGGCTAGGCCGGGATGTGCTGGTGATTTGCCGGGGGCGGGAGGAGTCCGATGCGTTGGGGCAACTGCCGTTTCCGTTGACCCGGGGCGATTTGGAGGCGTTGCCGGGGATTACGACGTTTGAGGATTTTGAAGATCCGTTCGATGCGGGGAAACGGCGGTTCCGGGTGTATTGGAGGCGGGAGGCGTAATGAAGAGTCTTCTGTTTTTATTGGCTGTCGGGTTGGTCGCGCAACCGGCTCTGCCGCCGGCGCTGCAGGAGGCGGTGGCGCGGATGGAGCGGTATCGGATTACGCCCAATATCACTTACCTGACAGTGAGCGGATATGAAGCGAAGCTGGACGTTTATCAGCTTCAGTCGAACGCGCCGAATGCGACATTGGTGTACATCCATGGCGGCGGGTGGGCCGGCGGGCCTTCCAAAGAGCAGTATGCGCACTGGTTTTTGCCGTATTTGCATATGGGCTGGAACGTGGTGAATGTGGAGTACCGGTCGTCGGCGATAGCGCTGGCGCCGGCGGCGGTGGAGGATTGCCTTTGCGCGCTGCGTTGGGTTTATCAGAATGCCAAGCAGTACAACTTCGATACGTCGCGGATTGTGGTTACGGGACATTCGGCGGGCGGGCATCTGGCGTTGACGACGGGGATGGTGCCTGCGGCGGCAGAGTTAGACCGGCAGTGTCCGGGACCGGAAGAGCTGCGTGTAGCGGCGATTGTGAACTGGTTCGGGATTACGGATGTGGCCGATGTGATTGATGGCCCGAATAAGAAGGCTTATGCCGTGCGGTGGTTTGGAAGCATGCCGTTGCGGCGGGAAGTGGCGAAGCGGGTGTCACCGTTGACTTATGTGCGGGCCGGGCAGCCGCCGGTGATCTCGGTGCATGGGGATGCGGATCCGACGGTACCGTATTCTCATGCCGTGCAGTTGCATGAGGCGCTGAACGGGGCGAAGGTTAGCAATGAACTCGTAACGATCAAGGGCGGCAAGCATGGGTTTTTCGGAGTCAAATTGACGCAGGATGCGTATGCGGCGATCTTCGAATTTCTGGGGAAACTGAATCTGCGGGCGACGGAATGAGGGTCATCGCAAATTTTTATATCGAAAATGACCTTCTTTAGGGTGGGTTCGCGCGTCTATAGAGTGAAGGGCAACCGACCCAACCATGACACTGCAGACCAGCGACATTGCCACCGACCGGCGGCGAGGCCAGATGAGCGACATGCTCCTTTATACGGAGCACCCGTATTTGCCGATTCACGCGGCGCTATTTTCCAACTTTGACGGCACCTCTTCCGTCGTCGTTGGCGGACGAAACGGGCAGAATTATGATGATTCTTATACCGTTTCCTTTACGGGCACGAGCCTGGCGACCGGGGCGATGGAGATTGTACTGCGGCCGGTGAAGGCTGGCGCCGCGGCGGACATGGTGACGTTTGAAGATTCCGGCCGGCCGTTCACGGGTATCCGTTTCGAGTTGCGGCAGGAACGCCCATACGTCGTCTGATTAGGGCTGCAATTCAACAGTCATCTGCGCGCCGCCCATTTCGGGCAGCACGGAAGATGCTTTGAGAAAGCGCCGGGACTTGGTGTCGATCCAGAAATGGATGGTCTTTCCGGAATCGGCGTCCGCGACTTCGACTTTCCAGGAGTCGAATGTACCGGCCGGGACGGTGACCTTTTCTTCGGCGGTAACTTGCAGGTTCATGGCCTTAGGCTTCATTTTCTGGATGTCGAGGTTGTAAAACGTCGATTTGTATCCGATTGCCAGGGGAAGAGTACCGAGGGCTTGGGGGCTGCCGGCGCCGTCGGCGAATAGGGGTCCGGGGAGAGCGATGTCGATGGGGCGATCCTGGCCGTTCATGGAAAGATTGCCGATGGCTTTGCCGTCCTTGACTTCGAACTGGTAGGACATGGGGCCTTGCTTGGCGGTGCGGCGTTGGAGAATGAGGCCGTCCTTGGAGAGTACGGCTGACTCGGTCATTTCGCCGCCGGGAGTCGTGACGTTTTCGGTGGCTAGCCAGGCTTCGCCGTCCTGCTTGATGGTGGAGACGGACTTAAGGCTCATTTTGCGCTCGCCGAGAGAGATCGAGGCGGAGTAAGTAAATGTGCCGGGAGTGAAAAGACTGGAGTCGGGTTTGGGGGCGCCGGCGGCCTGGGTTTTCGGTTTCAGTTTGACGGTTTTGGGGTCGACGGTGATTTCGGCGAGGCGCGTGGTGACGTCCTCTTTGGCGCCTTCCTGGGCTCGGCCTCCGAGGTGCTTGGCTAAGAACTTTTCCGCTGCCATAAACATGGCCATGTTGTTGACGGGGCGCTGGAATCCGTGGCCTTCGTCGGGGGCGACGAGGTATTCGACGGGGAAGTTGCGGTCGCGAAGGGCGATAACGATTTGATCGGATTCGGCCTGGTTGACGCGGGGGTCGTTGGCGCCCTGGACGACCATAAGCGGGGACTTTATCTTGCCCGCGGAGTTTAGCGGAGACTGACGCATTAGCTGGGCTTTGCCTTCGGGGGTGCCGGGATCGGCCATGCGCTGGTAGAGACTCTTGCGGCCGGCTTCCCAGTAGGCGGGGATGGAATCGAGAAGCGTGATGAGGTTCGACGGCGCAACGATAGCTACGCCGGCGGCGTAAAGTTCGGGGGTGAAGGCGACACCGGCGAGGGTAGCGTAGCCACCGTAAGAGCCGCCCATAATTCCGACGCGTTTGGGATCGACGGTGCCGTTGGCGATCAAGTGCTTGACGCCGAAAGTGAGATCGTCCTGCATGGTTTCGCCCCATTTGCCGTTGCCGGCGTTGAGGAACTTCTTGCCGAAACCGGTGGAGGCGCGGAAGTTGGGCTGGAGAACGGCATATCCGCGGTTGGCAAGGAACTGGGCCATGCCGTTGTAGCCCCAAACATCGCGGCCCCACGGACCACCGTGGGGGACGACGATGAGGGGCATGGGGCGTTTGGCGCCTTTAGGAATCGTCAGGTAGGCAGGGATTTCGAGCCCGTCGGAAGACTTATAGCGGATGGACTCCATGCCGGCGAGGGCATCGCGGGGGATTTTTTCCCGGACCTTGTACTGGGCTTCGGTCTTCTTGGTAGCGCGATCGAAGAGGAAGACTTCGCCGGGGTCGGTGTCGGAGAAGGCGGAGACGAGGCAGCGGGATTCGTCAATGGTGCAATTGACGAGGGCAATTTCGCGGCCGGGGAATCGCTTGCGGAGGAGTTCGTAGTCGGCTTCCTTGGCTTTGTTTCGCCAGTGGAACCGCGTGCGGTCCTCGGTGTAGGAAGTGGCGTCGAGTTCGTCGGTAACTTCGGAGAAGATGGCGTTTCCAAAGTCGACGCGTTTGTTGGGATCGGATTCGACGAGTTCGGTTTTTCCGGTTTCGATGTCGATTAGATAGAGGCTCGTGAGGTCAACACTGTCGCCGGCGTTGGATTCGAGATAGGCGCGTTTGCCGTCCTTATGAAAACGGACGATGCCGCAGCCTTCGAAGACGGTACAGGTGTGGATGACTTTGAAACCGTCGGCGTCGATGCGGAGGATTTCGGTGTCGCCTTTGGCGGTGGAGCGGTCGGCAGCGCGGAGTTTGCCCGTGAGGTCAAAGGTCCAGCTATTAATGCGTTCCGAGTTTTGGCGGAGGAGGGTTTTCTCGCCGGTGGAAAGTTTGAGTTTGTAGAGATCGTGCCAGGCTTTATCGCGGTCATTGATGCCGATGTAGAAGGTGTCGGGGTCGTTTTTCGGAGAAGAGTAGATGCGAGTGGCGACACCTTTGGCATTGGTGAGATTGCGGGGATCGGGCTTGGCGGCGGAGGGATCGACGGCGTAGACGTTGAAGTTTTCGTCGCCGTCGTTGTCCTGGACGAAGAGGACGAATTTAGAGTCACGGGACCAGAAGTAAGTGGGAATGGGGCGTTTGGCGGAGAAGGTAAGGGGACGGGCGTCGGAGAACGGCGCCTCGGCCTTCTTTATCCAAATGTTGCGAACCTTGTTGTAGGGCCGCATGAAGGTAATGAACTGGCCGTTGGGGGAGAGCCGGGCGTTAGAGATTTCGGGATCGTCGAAGAAGAGTTCCCGGTCGAGGAGGGGCGGTTGCTGGGCGGTGAGGAGGCTCATTGCGGTGAAGAAAAGGAGTAGCGGTCGCATGGCTATATTGAGGATACGCCGCCGGATCGGGGGTTGTTCAAAGAAATGGGGCGAAATGGCGGTAGAGTGATAGTTTGCCTATGGTAATCCTGCTACTTTTGGTGTCCCTGATTGGGGCGGCGGCCGCGGATTTTGATGTGTTGATTCGGAATGCCCGGGTGGTGGATGGGTCCGGGAACCCCTGGTATAGGGCCGACGTCGGGGTTCGGGATGGACGGATTGCGAAGATTGGGATGCTCGGCGGGGCCACGGCCGACCGGGTGATTGACGCCGCGGGCCGGGTGCTGGCGCCGGGATTTATCGACGTCCATACGCATATCGAGCGGGGGATCTTTATCGAGCCCCGTTCGGATGGGTTTCTGCTGGATGGGGTCACGTCGGTGGTGACGGGGAATTGCGGGAATTCGGCGACGGATTTGAAGGAGTTCTTTGGGCGGCTGGAGAAGGGCGGAATTGGGATGAATATTTCCGCGCTGATCGGGCACAACAGTGTGCGGAGCGCGGTAATGGGTAGCGCGAACCGGGCTCCTACGGCGGTGGAATTGCAGAAAATGCGCGAGCTGGTGGCGCAGGGGATGCGGGACGGGGCGGTGGGCTTCGCGACAGGGCTTTGGTATGTGCCGGGGACCTATTCGCAGACGAGCGAAGTTGTTGAGCTGGCGAAAGCGGCGGCGGCCTTCGGCGGCGTCTATGCGACGCATATGCGGGATGAGGGCGTGGATGTGGAAGCGGCGATTACCGAGGCGTTGACGATCGGGAAGGCGTCGGGGCTGCCGGTGCAGATTTCGCACTTTAAGATCATCGACCGGCGGCATTGGGGGAAGTCGGAGAAGACGCTGCAGATGGTGGAGCAGGCGCGGCGCGATGGGTTGGACGTAGTGGTCGATCAGTATCCGTATACGGCGGCGAGCGCAACGATTGATATTTTCTTCCCGCGGGATGTGTTGGCCGATGGACCGTCGGCGATCGCGGAACGGCTGACGTCGCCGGCGAGCCGAAAGCGGATTGCGCAGCAAATGGCGACGGAGTTGACTCTGCGGCAGGGGCAGCCGGACTACTCGTTCGCGGTGATTGCTACGTTTCCGGAGGATCCGTCAGCGGAGGGGAAGACCATTAGCGAGATCAATCTGGCGCGGGGCCGGAAGAAGGGTTTAGCGAACGAGATTGAGACGTTGATGGATATGCGGGTGAAGGGGCGGCCGGTGATCGTTTACCACGTGATGAACGATGGGGACGTGGACCGGATTATGCGGCATCCGTTGACCGCGATTGCCAGCGATGCCGGGATGGTGCCGTTTGGGGAGGGCGTTCCGCATCCGCGAATTTATGGAACGAACGCGCGCGTGCTGGGGAAGTATGTACGGGAGCGGGGGATTCTGACGCTGGAGGATGCCATCCGGAAGATGACTTCCCTGCCCGCCCGGACGTTTGGATTTGCCGAACGCGGGCTGGTTCGGGAGGGGTTTGCGGCCGATCTCGTGGTGTTTGATCCGGCGGGGGTGATTGATAAGGCGGAGTTCAGCAAACCGCACCAGTACAGCTCGGGTTTTGACTTTGTGCTGGTGAACGGAGCGGTGGCCGTTGACGGCGGTAAACCGAACGCGGTGCGGGCGGGACGGATACTCCGGCGCCTGCAATAAGTGTGGGAAACTCAAACGTTCATGCCAATCTTCCGTCTATCGATCACAATTCTGCTGACCGCGACGGCACTCTGTGCACAAACCTCGGAATCGTTCGCCTATAAGGTGGAGTGGCGGCTGGTGACCGCCGGCAGGACGGAGCTTACCTGGAATAAGGGACCGGGGGGCTACAAGGCGCAGTTGAAGCTGTATTCGGCGGGGCTGGTGACGCGGCTATTCAAAGTGAACGATATTTACGACGCCGAGGGGACTTCGGAGCTTTGCGCCCAGCAGGCGCGGCTGCAGGCGGAAGAGGGGAGCCGGAAGCGGGATACGACGATCCGGTGGACGGACAAGAAGAGTTATTACAAGGAACTGGACCTGATCAAGAATGAGACGATTCTGGAGCGGGAGATGGACCTGCCCGGATGCGTGCATGATGTGCTCGGTGCGCTGGCGAAGCTGCGGTGGATGACCAACCTGCAGCCGGGGCAGGCGACGACGCTGCCGGTGAGCGATGGGAAGAAAGTGGCGATGGCGCGGATTGAGGCGCAGGAGAAGGAGAAGATTCCGTCAGGCGTTGGGACGTTCAATACCATTCGCTATGAGGCGTTTCTTTTCAACGACATCCTGTTCAAACGTAATGCACGGCTTTTCGTTTGGATCACCGACGACGCACAGCGTTTACCTGTGCAAATACAGGTCCGGATGCGAATACATATTGGCACGGTGACATTCACTTTAGATAAAGTAACTCCGCCAGTGGAGGGCGTGAAGAAATGAAGCGATGGTTGTTGGCAATTGTAGTGAGCGTGCCGTTGGCCGCGCAGACGGAGTTGATGCCGGCAGCGGAGGCCAGAGAGTTGGTGCAGCGGTTGTTGCAGCTTGTGGAATCGACGTCGATTACGGCGCCCGGATTGGCACGGGCGGCGGCTCCGATGGTTGAGAATCTGAACCAGGACGATAAGGCGATCAAGATTGCCGGACGATTGACGGTGAGCACGACCTACGCGCTATTGAGCGATGCGCGGTCGTATTTGGCCGTGGCCGATGGCGTGCCGAAGCCGTTCCCGCCGATTGCGGCGGCCAAGCAGCAATTCGCCGAGTTGCGGGAGACGGTGGACCGATTGGAGATTCATTTCCGGGCGCTTCTGGCGGCGACCGAGGTGCAGTTGCGCGGGGCAGACCGGGATAATCTGCGGCGGTATTCGGAAGCGAACAGGACGGTTCCGGCAGCGACGCCGGAGCGAGTTCTGTTTTATGGGGATTCGATCACCGACGGGTGGCGATTGAATGAGTATTTTCCAGGGAAAGACTTCGTGAACCGGGGGATTTCGGGCCAGATCACCGGCGAGATGCTGGGGCGGATGCAGGCCGATGTGATTGCCAATAATCCGGCGGCAATGTTGATCCTGGCCGGGACGAACGATATTGCGCGGGGTGTGGCGGTCGAAACGATTCAGAACAACTTGAAGATGATCGCCGATTTGGCGGAGACGAACTCGATCAAAGTGATTATCGCTTCGATTCTGCCAACCTCCGATCACCATAAGGACAAGAATCCGCGATTTGAGATGACGAAGGGGCGGCCGCTGCCGGTGATTCGTGAGTTGAACCAATACATCGCAGGGATGTGTAAGAAGCGCGGATTCACGTATTTGAACTACTACGATGCGATGGTGGATTCGACGGGGCAGTTGAAGGCGGAGTTAGCCGATGACGGGCTGCATCCGAACGCCGAGGGATACCGGGTGATGGCGCCGCTGGCGCTGGCGGCGATCGATAAGACGGTGGGACCGTCGAGAAACATTCCGCAACAAACACGTAAGGGCAAGCGTCAATAATTTATGCGCTGGATAATGGCAGTTCTATTGTTGAGCGTTTCGGCGTTTGCGCAAACGCGCATGACGGTGGACCAGTTGCGATCGTTCTTGAAGTCGTCGGCGGATCTGCACCATCCGGACAAGACAGTGGCGGATTTCCTTAAGAAGGCCAAACTGACACAGCGGCTGGAGCCGGGGATGTACGAGGAGTTCATGGGAATGAACCTGGGCCCGAAGACGACAGAAGCGCTTCGGGACCTGGTGACGCTGAGCAAGGACCTGCCGGCAGCGGTACCGGTAGCGCCGGTGAAAGCGGCCGCGAAGCCGGTGCCCCCGCCGCCGCCCCCGCCATCGGCTGAAGAGCAGATAGAGGTTATCGAGAAAGCGCGCGAGTATGCGCTTGGGTACACCAAGCGGCTGCCGGACTTCTTTTGCCTCCAGGTTACGCGGCGGTATATCGACCCCTCGGGGCTGGAGTTCTGGCGCCTTGGGGATACGATTACGACGAAGCTGTCGTATTTCGAGCAGAAGGAAGACTACAAGGTGATGACGATCAACGGGCGGCTGACGGAGGTGCCGTATCAGCAACTGGATGGGTCGACGTCATCGGGTGAGTTTGGATCGATGATGCGGGAGCTGTTTGAGCGCAATACGCAGGCGCGGTTTGAGTGGCTGCGTTGGGCCACGCTGCGGGGGCGCCGGAACCATGTATATACGTATTTCGTGGCGCAGCCGAATTCGAAGTGGACAGTTTCGTATCAGCGGCGGGATGTGACGACGCCAGGGTATAAAGGGCTGGTCTACGTCGATCGGGATACCTTGGAAGTGACCAAGATTACGCTGGAAGCGGACATGCCTCCGACGTTTCCGATCCAAATGGCGACGACATCATTGGACTACGATCTGATCGAGATCTCCGGCAACAAGTTCATGCTGCCGCTGCGGGCCGAGGTGCGGATGCGTTCCGGCAAGGATCTGATCAAGAACGAAGTGGAGTTCCGGATGTATCGCAAGTTCGGAACGGACACGTCGATCAAGTTCGATACGCCGGAGCCGCTGGGCAGCGACGTGACGACGGAACAGCCGCCGAAACAGTAAGGAATTCGTTAACAACCATTGCTTACGAATCGCTGAGAAATCGATTACTTCGCGATGAGAAGTAATTTTGGGTTGCCTCGTTTAATGGAGTTGTGCCGGAGAGACCGGTCGTTCAAAACAAGGAGAAACCCAATGAAACTTATACTTGCAGTGCTACCTTTTATGGCCTTCGGGCTGGCCGCGGCCGATACGCCGGTGGTTGTCAACAATGGAACGAAGAATGCCGTGCCGGTGCTGGTGCAAGCGCCTCTTGAGACCTTTACGTTTTCGCGGGAGATACTGAATCCGGCGGGGAGCGGGTTGATTGAATACAACCTCTTCAACGTGCCGGCGGGGAAGAAGCTGGTGATTGAGTCGATTGCGGTGCGGACGCGCGGACCGGGATTGTTCGATTTGAAGCTGCGGTACAACGCGCCGCAGAACCACGGCTTTGTGATTCCGCTGGCGTCGTGGCCGTACCAGAATCCGTTGCCTTCGGAAGGAGTTGTGCTGAGCGGATTGCATACGGTGCGGATGTATGTGCCCTCTGGCCAGGCGGTGCGGCTGCAGATGGTGGGAGGGATGCCGCTGCCGGCGCCGAACCAGAATTCGCCGACATTTATCGATGTGGCGATTTCCGGGCATTTTGTGGACGAAATTTAGCGTCGCGGCCCTGACGGGAGTGTGTGTATGACGCCGGTTGTATAAAATAGGCAGTGCATGCACTCCCGTAGAAACTTTTTGGGCAACGTAGCGACCGGACTGGCGGCGGCGGCGCAGCCGGCCGGGCGAGTTTTGGGCGCCAATGACAGGATTCGCGTGGGGATCATTGGTCCCGGCGCTCGCGGGATGGAACTGGTTCACCAGGCGATGACGTGTCCGCAGGTGGATATGGCGGCGTTCTGCGATGTGTATACAGCGCGGCTGGAGGCGGGCAAGAAGGTAGCTCCGGGCGCGAAGACGTACATGGACTACCGCTATATGCTCGATGATAAGTCGATTGACGCGGTACTGATTGCCACACCGCAGCATCTGCATAAAGAGCATTTCGTGGCGTCGATTGAAGCCGGGAAGCATGTCTACCAAGAGAAGACGATGGCGTTCAATCCGGAGCACGCCAAGGCGATGCGGGCCGCTTACGACAAGAACCGGAAGCTGGTGGTTGGGATCGGCCATCAGCATGTTTCGACGGGAATGGTGGAAGACGCGCGGGCGTGGCTGAAGGAAGGCGGGATGGGCAAGATTACGGCCATCGTCGCCGACCACTGGCGGAATACGCCGGTGGGCAAGCCGCAGTGGTCGCGGCCCGTTTATCCGGATATGACTTCGGAGAACATTCTCTGGAACAAGTTTCTGGGCGATGCGCCCAAGCGGGACTTCGATCCGAACCGGTACATCAATTGGCGGTTCTACTGGGATTACTCAGGCGGCAACGTTTATGAGAATATGTGCCACACGCTAAGCATCTGGTATAAGCTGCTGGATCTGCAGATACCGAAGCAGGTGAACATGGTGGGCGGTTTGTATATCTGGAAGGATGGGCGCGAAGTTCCGGATACGATGACGGTGACGATGGAGCATCCGGAGGACATTCTGTTCTCCTGGGTGTCGGGCTTCGGAAACGACCGGCGCGGATTCGCCGAGGATGTGCTGGGGACAGAAGGTTCCATCACGCGGGCCAACCAGGTGCGGTACTGGCCGCAGAAGGTGAACCGGCCGCAGGGAACGGAGCGCGTGGGAACGACGAAGAGCAATCCGAATGCGCATATGTTGAATTTCATGGAGTGCGTGCGCACCGGGAAGGAACCGAACTGCCCGTTTGAGGTTGGGTTCCGGATTTCGATTGCCTGCCGCATGGCGGTGGAGAGTTACCGGCAGGGACGGCCGATGCGCTGGGATTCGGCGAAGGAAGAGATCGTCTAAACCCAATCCCCATGGATTTCGGATACACGCAGGAACAACAGCATTTGCGGCGCGCGGTGCGGGAGTTCGCGGAGGCCGAGATCGGCCCGCATGTTCGGGAGTGGGACGAGAAGTCGGAATTCCCGGCGGCGGCTGTTAAGAAGTGCGGGGAATTGGGCCTGATGGGGTCGATCTTTCCCGAGGAGTTTGGCGGCGCGGGTTATGGGTATGTCGAGTACGCGCTGATTATTGAAGAACTGGCGCGCGTGGACCCGTCGGTCGCTTTAATATTGGCGGCGCATACATCGCTTTGCAGCAACCATTTGTATTTGGCGGGGAGCGCGGAGCAGAAGGCGAAGTATTTGCCGAAGCTGACGAGCGGGGAGTGGCTGGGGGCCTGGTCATTGACGGAACCGGAGGCGGGAAGCGACGCGGGCGGAACGAGGACTTCGGCGGTACGGGATGGGGACGTCTGGGAGATAAACGGGTCCAAGACGTTTACCACGAACGCTCATTACGCGCAGCTTTGCGTGGTGATGGCGGCGACAGACCGCAGTAAGTCGCAGCATGGGATTTCGGCGTTCTTAGTGGAACAGGGGACTCCGGGTTTTCGGGCTGGTAAGAAGGAAGATAAGTTAGGGATGCGGGCGTCGGACACGGGGGAGGTTATCTTGACCGACTGCCGCTTGGATTCCTCGGCGCTGCTGGGCGCGGCGGGCGAGGGCTTTATCGACGCTTTGCGGGTGCTCGATGGGGGGCGGATTTCGATTGCCGCGCTATCGGTGGGTATTGCGCAGGGGGCGTTTGACGCGGCTTTAAAGTATTCCAAGCAGCGGAAGCAGTTTGGCCGGTTTATCAGCGAATTTCAGGCGATTCAGTTCAAGTTGGCGGATATGGCGACGGAAATCGATGCATCGCGGCTGCTGGTGAACCGGGCGGCGTGGTTGAAGGATGAGGGCCGGAGTGTGAACCGGGAGTCGGCGATGGCGAAGCTGTATGCCTCGGAGGCGGCGGTTCGGGTTTGCAATGAGGCGGTGCAGATTCACGGCGGTTATGGATTTACGAAAGACTATCCGGTGGAGAAGTTCTATCGGGACGTTAAGTTAATGACGATCGGCGAGGGGACGAGCGAGATACAGAAGTTAGTCATTGCGCGGCAGTTACTGAAGAATCCATGAGCCGGGAGTTAGCGCGGGCGATTAGCGCGTTAGAGAAAGGCGGGGCGGCGCCGGCTTCCGGGCGTCCGTCGCTGGTGATTGGGATCACCGGGCCACCGGGCGCGGGGAAGTCCACGGTGATTGATGCGTTTTTGGGGGTGATGGAGGGGCCGGTGGCGGTGTTGGCGGTGGATCCCTCGTCGCCGTTCACCGGCGGTGCGCTATTGGGTGACCGGGTGCGGATGAGCAATGCGCGACCGGGGGTTTTTATACGGTCATTTGCGAGCCGGGGGCATGGAGGAGGGTTGGCTCCGCGGATGCCTGATGTGCTGGCGCTCTTGGCGGCGCATGGGTATCAGACGGTGCTAGTGGAGACGGTGGGTGTGGGTCAGGAGGAGATGGAGGTGGCGGGGCTGGCCGATGTCACCGCGGTGGTGTTGACGCCGGCGGGTGGAGATTCCGTGCAGGCGGAGAAGGCGGGACTGTTAGAGGCGGCGGATGTTTTGATTTTGAACAAGTCCGATTTGGCGGGAGCGGACCGAGTGGAGCGGGAGTTGCATGAGGCGACGGGGCTGCCGGTGGCGCGCATGGTGGCCAAGGACGGCGTGGGTGCGGCGGAGGCGCTGGCGTTGATCCGGTCGGTTTCGCGGCGCGAGCGGCCGGCGGCGCTGGCCGGGTTCGCCGTGGATCATTTGGGGATCGCGGTGGCGTCGATCGAGGAGTCGCTGCGGTTCTATGAGGGCGTGCTGGGCATGCGGGTGGCGCACCGGGAGACGGTGGAGCATGAGGGCGTGCGGGTAGCGATGCTGGATGCGAGCGAGTCGCGGGTGGAATTGTTGGAGGCGTTGACGGAGGAATCGACGATTGCGAAATTTATTGCCAAAAGGGGCGCAGGGATTCATCATGTGGCGCTGCGCGTGCCGGATTTCGAGGGTGTGATTGGTACACTGAAAGATTCTGGCGCACGGCTGCTCGGCGAGCCGCGCATAGGCGCAGGCGGTCACCGGTACGTGTTTGTACATCCGGGATCGACCGGGGGCGTGTTGCTGGAACTAATTGCGCATGAGCACTCCTAAAGCGAAAATCGGAATTATTGGCGGCAGCGGCTTGTATAACATGCCCGGCTTTACTGAGAAGAGCGAGGTCCGGCTGGAGACGCCATTTGGCGATCCGTCGGACGCCTATATCGTGGGGAAACTCGCGGGCCGGGACGTGGCGTTTTTGCCGCGGCACGGGCGGGGGCATCGGATCTCGCCGAGCGAGCTGAACTTCCGGGCCAATATTTACGGCATGAAGATGCTGGGCGTGGAGCGGATCATTTCGTTGAGCGCGGTGGGGTCGTTGAAAGCTGAGCACCGGCCGACGGAGTTCGTGATTGCGGATCAATTCTTTGACCGGACGATGGGGCGGGTTTCGACGTTCTTCGGCAACGGGCTGGTGGCGCATGTGAGCATGGCGCATCCGGTGTGCGGGGAGTTGGCGGGAGTGGTGAAGAAGGCCGCCGGGGCCGCGGGGATTGTCGCCAAGCTCGGCGGAACCTATCTGTGCATGGAAGGGCCGGCGTTTTCGACGGTGGCCGAGAGCAATGTTTATCGTTCGTGGGGGATGGACGTCATTGGGATGACGAACCTGCAGGAGGCGAAGCTCGCTCGGGAGGCCGAGATCTGCTACACGACGGTGGCGATGGTGACCGACTACGACTGCTGGCATCCGGATCATGACGCGGTGACGGTGGAGCAGATTATTCAGGTGCTTCATACGAATGCCGATAATGCGGCGAAGCTGGTGGCGGCGGCCGTGGCCGGCGTGCCGGAGTCCGCTTCGTGCAAGTGCCATTCGGCGTTGAAGAATGCCATTATTACCGACCGTTCGACGGTGCCGGCCGAGACGCGGGCGAAGCTGGAGTTGATCGTTGGCAAGTACCTCGGCTGAGGTTTTGGAACGGCTGCGGGCGATGTCGATTGACTCGCTCGCGGCGTTGCCTGCGGGGGAGTTGTTTGGCTCGTATATTGAACCGTTGGCGGATTCGTTTGATCCGTCGCTGATACCGGTTTATGTGGATGTGTTCTCGCGGTTGATGGAACGGGCGGTGCCTGGGCTTTCGGCTGCGGCATTATCTTCGCGGTACACGGAATTGCGAAGCTCGCGGCCGTCGGTTGAGCCGTCGCGGGTGGTGGTGTTGTCGCGAGTGACGTTAGGCGCAGATGTGGCGATTACTTCGACATTTTTGGCGGGGGCGATGAGGCGGTGGCCTTCGGCGGCGGTCGTGTTCGCGGGGTCTGGCAAGAATTTTGAATTGTTTAGCGGGGACTCGCGGGTTTCTTTATTAGAGGTTCGGTATGGGCGGGGGGCGTCTTTGCGGGAGCGGTTAGAGGCGGGGCTGGGATTGCGGGCTTTGCTGGCTGATTCCGGGACGCTGGTTTTGGATCCGGATTCGCGGTTGTCTCAGTTGGGGTTGCTGCCGTTGGCGGATGTGGAGCGGACGCTGTTTTTTGAGAGCCGGGGGGTAGGCGGGGCTGAGGAGTCGCTGGTTTCTTTGGCCCGTCGATTTGTTGGAGAGACTTTGGGGGTGGAATCGGCGCCTTGGATTCGGCCGCCTGCACCGGAGTGGGTTCCGGCGGCGGATGTGGCTGTGAGTTTTGGCGTGGGGGAGAATCCGGCGAAGCGGGTGTCCGACGAATTTGAGTATGAGTTGGTGCAGGGATTGTTGGATCGCGGATTGAGCGTGCTGTTGGATTCGGGGGCTCCGGGAAGTTCAGAGGCAGAGCGGGCGGCGGAATTGGAGACTCGATGCCAAGGGGCGTTGTTCTTGTGGTCCGGGAGCTTTGCACCTTTTGCGGCGGCGATTAGGCGGAGTCGGCTGTATGTGGGTTACGACTCGGCTGGACAGCATGTGGCGGCAGCTTGTGGCGTCGCGCGGATTACGGTGTTTAATGGGCATTCCGGAGAGCGGTTTGCGGCCCGTTGGAGGCCGGATGGGGATGGATTTTCGCGGGTTTTCTTTGTGTCCGAGGGGTTGATGGGCGAGGTTTGGCGGGCGGTGGAATCGGCGATACTGTAGGCGATATATGACGATTGAAGAGTATCTGGAGTTCGAGCGGCCTGCTCTGGAAAAGCATGAGTTCCTGGACGGGCAGCTCTTTCAACTAACACCCTCATCCCTGCGGCATGCGGTGATTTCGGTAAACGTCTGCTCCGAGATCGGCGGGAAGACGGAAGCCGTTTGCCTGGCGAACAGTCTTCGCGTGTTGGTGGCGCCCGAGCGTTTTGTGGCTTATCCAGATATGAGCGCGGTAACCGAAAAGGCCATTACTACCGGCGAAAATGACGTGCTGCTGAACCCGACATTCCTGGTTGAAGTTGTATCGCCAAAGACGGCTGAAAGGGATCGCGGGATCAAGGCGTTCTTATATCGCGAAATGCCCTCAGTGCAGGAGTTTCTCCTAGTGGATGAGCTGAGTGTATTCGTCGACCGCTATTCGCGGCAAGCGGATGGCACGTGGATCATTACAAATTTCCAAAGTCTGCAGGATGTGATTCAGTTGCAATCCCTCGACTGCGCAGTAAACGTTTCGGAGTTTTATCACAAGACCGAGGGGCTTTAGTGCTCGCGGCAGACGGGATATTCGGCCAGCATGGCGGCACCCTTATATCCCAGCGTCTGGGCCATACCGATTTTTGACGTCCAGTAGCCGTCGGCGGTGAGGGATTTCATCGCTCGGAACCAGCGCTGTTCCGGCTTCTTTAATTGGCCGCGGTCAACGGCCTGGCAGAGCGGCTCGAGGTCTTTGAGATCGTGCTTCTTTAGCCACGAGAGGCCCTGGGCGAATAGCTTTTGCTGGGCTTCGCTGCGGCTGACGACGAAGTCGATGTAGGCCGGGACGCCGGCGGCGATGGCACCGGGAGTGTCCGTAGCCGGGATGATCATCTCGGCTACTTTGGCCAGTAGCGCGAAGTCGTCTTTAGAGAAGTATTTCGGTTCGGGGAGTTGCGCAGCGACGCCTTCGGTGTGGGTGTGTTCCTGCTGCGCATAGAGTTCGTCGGCGGCGAATGGGAAGGCGCAGGTAGCGCCAATGGTTCCGATGATCTTGAGTGAAGTGCGGCGTTCGCTCATAGTTCCCCTTTCTTAAAGCGCTCGGCGATGTTGTCGGCGACACGGGCGGCCAGGGCCATGATGGTGTGGGTGGGGTTCTTCTCCGAAGCCGAAGGGAACACCGAGCCATCGACTACGTAGAGGTTCTTGACATCGTGGGTCTGGCACTGCGCATTGACGATGCTCGTTTTCGGGTCCGAACCCATGCGGGCGCCCCCGAGTTCGTGGTTGGTCCTGGGCTCGTCGTAGACCTTTAGAATGTCGGCGCCGGCGGCGCGCATAATTTCGGTAGACCAGCGCTGCATGTCGGCGAAGATCTTCTTGTCGTTTGAACTCCAGACGACCTGACGGCGCGCGGATGGCAGGCCGAATTCATCCTTTCTCGATTCGTCGAGATCGATGTAGGACTTCTTATTCGGGATCATTTCGCCGTAGGGGCTGAAGACGACGAAGGCCGGATAACGGTCCTTGACGGCTTGTTTATATCCGGCTCCCATACCCGGGATCTCGCGCGCCCAGCCGATTCCACGCCGGTTCTGATAACCGAATTGGGCGCCGAAGCTGCGGGCGTAGTCGCGCTTGCGCTCGTGCATGAAGCTGGGGAGGTAGGCGTGGTCCAGGAAGCCTTCGTCGTCTTTTAGCGGCGAGCCTTTGAGGCCGTGAAGGAAGGCTTCGACCCCGCCGGTGAAATGCGGGATGAAGTGCTTACCAAGGTGGCCGCTGGAGTTCGCGAGGCCCGTGGAATAGAGGCGCGACTTCGACATCTGTAACAGCGCCACCGACTGCACGCAGGCGCAACTGATGACGACGACCTTGCCGCTGACTTCGCCTTCGGCCTTGGTTTCGCGGTTGAGGAATTTGATGCCGGTGACCTTGTTTTCGCTGTTGACCACGACTTCGCGAACGACCGAGTTGGGGATGAGCTCGAGCTTGCCGGTTTTCAAAGCCGGCACCATGTGGACGTCGTAGGAGTTGTACTTGGCGACGACGTCGCAGCCGGCCATGCAGTTGCCACAGAAGTGGCATGCGGGGCGGCCGTCCTTGGGCCGGCTCAAAGTAGATTTGCGGACATGGATGGTGCGGAGGCCGAGTTTGCGAGCGCCTTTATCGATGAGGACGTCGGAGCATTTGTACGGAATGGGCGGCAGAAAGATGCCGTCGGGAAGGTCCTGGAGGCCGTCGTAGTTGCCGCAGACGCCCACTTCGCGCTCGATGCGATCGTAATAGGGGGCGAGATCAGGGTAGTCGATGGGCCAATCTTCGCCGGCGCCTTCGATGGATTTGCCTTTGAAGTCGCGATGGCTCTGGCGCCAGGCGACGGCGTTCCACGTTAGGGATTTGCCGCCGAGACCGCGGGCGCGCTCGCTGGCCATGCCGTCTTTGCCGGGGCGCATGCGGGGGATCTGGCGATTGGCAAACTCCCACGGCATGGCGTGGGTGTTGAAATCGGCGCGGGTGTTGATTTTGGGGCCGCCTTCGACAACGGCGACATCGACGCCGGCGCGGGCTAAATGAGCGGCGAGCGTCCCGCCGGCGGCGCCGGAGCCAACGATGACCACGTCGTAAGTTTTCATCGATTGAGCCAGGCCTTGATTGTACGGGAGACCAGTTCCGAGGCGTCCTGCTGCACGAAGTGGCCGGCGTTGGGCACGGTCACGAGGGTGAGATCGGCGTCGAGCCATTCCCACGTGTTGTTCAGTCCAGAGGCAAGCAGGGCGGTGTCCCTAAGGCCGTGGAACATGAGGACCGGCACATTGACCCGCTGCGGAACGGTGCGGGCTTCGTAGGGCTCCTTGGGATAGTTGCGGCGGTAGTAGCTCATCATTGAATTGAAGTCGGAGCGCTTGAAAGCTTCGATGTATTTGGTTTTGGCGGCGGGATCCTTGACCCAACCCGCGAGGCCCTCGGCGGTAAGCGCCTTGTGGGAATCGGGGCTCTGAAAGCGGCGGGCGTAGGCGCTATTTGCCTTCTGCTTCTCGTTGGTGGCGAGTTCGCGGGAGAGGCCGTTGGGGTGAGGAAGGTTGAGGATTACCAGCTTCTCCACCATTTGCGGCATGTAAAAGGCGAAGTTCCAACTAATGATGCCGCCCCAATCGTGTCCGACGACGATGGCCTTCTCCCTCCCGAGGGCTTTAATAACGGCGGCGACATCGCCAATCAGCAGGCGCATGTCGTAGTTCTCTTCCCCTGCCGGCTTGTCGCTGAGGTTGTAGCCGCGGAGGTCGAGAGCCGCAACCTGGTACTGACCAGCCAGCGCTTCCATCTGGTCGCGCCAGGTGTACCAGAAGTCGGGAAAGCCGTGAACCATTACGACGAGCGGCCCAGTGCCCGTCGTGACGTAGTGGATTTTGACACCGTTGGAGTCGGCGTAGCCGTCCTTGTATTCGGCGGCGGTGAGGGTAAAACCAACTGCCAACGCAAGGACGGCCAGGCGCATTTAATTGTCTCCCTGCTCGATCCAGGCGGCGTTGAACTGCACGTGTTTAATGGTCTTTTCCTGCTTGCCGTCTTTGGGTTCAAAAACACTATAGGTCAAGTGAAGCGTGCCGTCGGAGGCCTGGATGAGCGACGGGTAATGGTAGGACCCGGCGCCCTTCTGCATGTTGCGCTTCCACTTCCACGTTTGGCCTTCGTCGTCAGACATGGCAATAGCGAGCGAGGTTCGGCCGCGTTCGAGGTCGTTGTAAGCGATGACCCAGCGGCCATCTTTCATCGCGATGGCTTCGACGCTGGTGCCGGGATTGAATAGGTCAATGTCTTCCGCGGCGGACCAGGTTTCGCCGTTATCCTTCGAAATGCTCTTCATGACCCGTTTGGGCGCTGGACCGTTATCGCGCATGAAGGCAACCAGGTCGCCGTTTTTGCGGCGCACGACGGAAGGCTGGATGTTGCCGAAGCCGACGATGGGCTCGCTGGCGTGCCAGGTTTTGCCGGCATCGTCGGAGATGGCCATCAGGCCGTAGGAAAAGCCGTCGGAGTAGAGCGGGACGATGTAGCGGCCGTTGGGCAGCTCAATGGGATGGGTGCGCGTGAACCAGCCGAGGCGGGAGAACTGCTTATCGCCCGCCAACGCGATATTGCGCGCGGCCCAGTTACGGAGCGGTCCAACCTCTTTCAATTCCTTGGCGAACACCTCCTGCGAACGTTCCTGAATCCGCTGCGGGATGAGGAGGATGTTATCCTGCCAGTCCCACTTGGGCGGGCCTTCGGACTGTTGATAGTCGGAAGAGATGCGGTACTTCATGATGGCCGATTCCCAGGTGTTGGCCAGGATGGTGGGCCATAAAAGCCAAAGGCGTTTCTTGGAGTCCACCCAGACGACGCAATTGGTGTCGGGGAAGCCGGGCGTGTCGGCGAGGTCGAAGCGCGTCGACCAGGTTTTGGTGGCCTTGCGCCAGCGCGCGCCTTCGATTTTGACGTCGTCCGACTGCCGTTCGCCGGAGCCGTGGAACCAGCTTACGAAGAAGTCGCCGTTGGGGAGTTCGGTGATCGAGGAAGAGTGGTTGTGCCAGTGTTCGGGCGTAAAAATGATCTCGCTCTTGATGAGCGGCTGAGCGGTGACCGCGGCGGCGGTCAAGAGAAGCAGTCTTAGGGTTTCCAAATCGTGGCTCCGATGAAGCGTTCACTGTTCTTGTTGGTGTTGTAGTAATAGACGGTGACGAGGTTACCGTCGGAGCGGCGGACGGTGCGGGTGTAGCCCATGTCCCAGGCGCCGCCGTCGGCGCGGAGCATGATGTCCTTGGACCAGGTCTTGCCTTCATCGGTGGAGGTGCGGGCGCGGATGCTGTACGGCTCATTGCGGAAGCCGTAGGTGAGGACGAGCTTGCCGCCGGGTAGCTTCACGAGTGCGGGAGGATTGCCGCCGCCCGTGTCATCAACGGGTTGCCCAACCATCTTCCAGGAGGCGCCGTTGTCGTCGCTGCGCCAGGCGGCGATGAACTTCCGATGGCGAATTGTGGTGAGGATCGACTTGCCTTCCAGACGGACCGAGGAGGGCATAATGGCGAAGTCCGCGTCCTCCGGTTCAGGGCAGACCCAACTGATCATCTTCCAGGTTTTGGCGCCGTCGGTCGTCCGTGCACAAAGGACGCGGCCTTCCTTCTTGTTGGATTTAGCGGCGGTGAGGAAAACGGTCATTTCGTGCTTGCCGTCAACGATGTAATCGGGACGAGCGGCGATGCCGGGAGTGCCGAAGTCGGGGACTTTAAACGGCCCCTGCCAGGTGTGGGCTTTGTCGTAAGTGACGTAGAAGCGGGATGGGCCCGTGTGAATGGAGGCCATACGGGCAGTGAAAGCGAAGCCGGGTTTGGTGAAGTCGAATCCGCCGGGGCAGTCGGTGGCGGGCTTGCCGCCGGGAACAACTCCGACGCCGGCCTGTTTCAGCCCTTCGGGCGCTTTGAGCGATTCGGGTTCTTCGATTTTCCACGTCTCCCCGCCGTCGAGGGATCGAGCCAGGTAATGGTTGGCCGGTTTGCTGTAGTCAATGGCGTGTTCGCGGCCCGCTTTTTCGTTGGTCTGGAAGTGGCCGGCTTCGAAACCGACGACGAGTTCATTTCCCCATGCCCACATGCCGTGATTGGCGGGCCAGCCGCCGAAGCGGCCCTTCTCCTGATAAACGATCCGGTGTTGGGGCGTGTCCGCCGCCAAGGCGAGCGCGGGCAATTGCAGCAGAGTTCTACGCAGAATTTGCATCGTCCAAATATTATATTTCGTTTAGACGGTGATGGCTTCGTTGAGCGAGCCCTGGCGGTAGCCTTGCAGGTCCAGTGTGACGTAGTGGAAGCCGAGCGGTTTGAAGATTTCGACGAACTTTGCCGCCATTTCCGGCGCGAGCGCTTTCGGGAGTTCGTCAACAGCGACTTCGATGCGAACGAGGTCGCCGTGAAAACGCGTCCGGAACTGGCGGAAGCCCAGAGCCTTAAGCGCTTCTTCGCCGTCCTCGACGGTCTTGATGCGTTCCAGCGTGACTTCGGTGCCGTAGGGTATCCGGGAGCTGAGACAGGCGGCGGCGGGGCGATCCCAGGTAGGGAGGCCGGCCAGCCGGCTCAATTCGCGAATCTCGACTTTGCGGAGACCGGCTTCGACGAGCGGGGCTTTGACATTGTGGGCCTTGGCGGCGCCCTGGCCGGGCCGCCAATCGCCTAAATCGTCAACGTTTACGCCGTAGACGACGTTGTCGATGCCGCGTTCGGCACAGACTTTGTCCAGACGCGTGAAGAGTTCGTCCTTACAGTGAAAGCACCGATTTTTGTCGTTCTTGACGTAGTCCGGGTTGTCGAATTCGAAGGTTTCGATGTACTCGTGGCGGATGCCGAACTGGGCGGCGAAGGCTTCGGCGTCGCGCTTGTGGGAGGCGGGGATGGATGCCGAGTCGGCGGTGATAGCGACGGCGTTCTCACCGACGGCCTGCACGGCAGCCCAGGCGAGATAGGCCGAATCGGTACCCCCGGAGTAGGCGACGATTACGTGACCCATTTCCTTGAGGATCGCGAACAGTGCGGCTTCTTTGCGGCGCAGATCGGGCTCGCCGAGAGCGGGCGCGGAACCGGGCGCGAGTTGTACGAGCGAAGCCATACTCCTGATTATACTTACGCTACCCTGTAAACAAACACAAGCACTGTACACCTCGGACCGCTTACACTAGTCGAAGAGAGATATGTTTTGTTTCCGACGAGGGACATCCTCGCTACCCGTCTATGCCCTTTTTGTGTCCGGACTTTTCGGACAGGCCGCACCGCAGACTCCGCCAGCCACGCAACCCCCGGCCGCGCAGCCCCCTGCAACGCAGCCACCGGCGACCACACCGGCCAAGCCGGCCCAGACCGGGTCCCCTAATGTGTCTACCGACCTAAAGAAAAGGGCCTATGTCCGGCTTTTTTCGGCTGGAGTAACACTCTCGGTGCTGGCGCAGCCCCCGCTGCAGGACGGCGGCTTTGGCGAGGAGAAGACGAACTATCTGCAGACCTCTTCCACCGTTGCGGGCGGTTACCGGATTGGCTACGGCGGCATGGTACAGGTCCGATTGCCAGGGAAGTTCGCGGTAGCGGGCAGCCTGCTATTCCACAAGTCCCAACACGCTTCGGTCACCGACACCTACACGGGCACCGATAATCCGAATACGCCGTTGGACGACCGGATTCATACGACCGTGGAAGAGTCTTCGATCGTGAACTATTGGGATTACACCGTGATGCTGCGCCGATATACGAAGGATCACGATGCGCCGGGGCATCGCGCCTTCTTCGGCGGCGGATTCAACTTCCGCGATATCCACAACATTCGGACGACGCGGGAGACGACACTGGGTGCCACAACAACGCCCGATACCGTGCCGATTGTTCCTACGCGGGATATGGGTCGCGGAATCATGGGCACGGTGGGCGCGCAGTTCACCGATGACTTCGGCGTGAAGCTGGTTCCCGAGTTCCGCTATACGCGTTGGCTTTCGCCGAACTTCGACAGCGGATCGACGACGGCACGGAAGAATCAGTTTGAAGCGATCGTTTCCATCACATTCTGATTTTTTCGTAAACTTTACAATTGCAATTCCAACGACCCGCGTCCCATTATTGAGACGCGGGTTGTTTATTTGGGAGAGCGAAGTATGAAGCGACGACTGATGGCCGGCCTATTCGGTTTGACGCTGTTGGCGCAGGATGAAGTGGTATTCCGCAGTGACACGACGCTTGTCCGGGTGGACGTTCAAGTTCTGGATGGCGACAATCGGGCGATCCCCGGGTTGGAAAAAGAGGCGTTCATTCTGCGGGAACAGGGGAAGGCGCGGGCCATCAAGAATTTTGTGCGGGAGGAGATGCCGATCGATCTGCTGTTCCTGATCGATGTGAGCGGGAGCATGCGGCCGCATGTCGAGCGGATGGCCGAAGCGGCGCGGTCATCGTTGCCATCGCTGCGGCGGGAGGACCGGGTGGCGGTGATGGTTTTCGACCGGCGGAGCAAGCTGCGCATGCCGTTCCGTCCAGGGCCGGCGGAAGCGCAGAGGGAGTTTGAAAACCTTCTGCGGAGCGAGACGTTCAACGGTGGAACGGACATTACTCGCGCTCTCTACGATGCGGCGCAGTTCATGAAAAAGAGCGCACGGAAAGAGTCGCGGCGGGCGATCGTACTCTTGACGGACGATCAGACGGAGTTTGAAGCCGACGAAGAGGGAGTGGTCCGGGCGCTGGCTTCGGCGAATACGGTGATGAGTGCGCTGCTTGTGCCGAACATGATTCCACGGCGCGGGGGTGGCGGCTATCCGGGCGGTGGCTATCCCGGCGGAGGCCGCGGTGGTTGGGGTGGAGTGGTGATCCATGGCCCCAATATTCCCGGCATTCCAAGCGGAGGAGGGCGTGGACCCGTTGGAGGCGGAAGCAGGACGTCATCGGCAGGGAGCGCGGAGATAGCCCGGGAATCGGGAGGAGACTCGATGCAGGCGGGCGCGGCGGCGGCGCTGGAGACGACATTAAACCGGCTCCGTCAGCGGTATGCGTTGTATTTCAATTTGCCGGCTGGCGTGGAAGCGGGGGATCAAAGGACGATTTCCCTGGCGCTCGAGGAACGAATCCGGCAGCGGTATCCGGACGCCATTCTTCGGTACAGGCGCAACTATACGGCGACGGTCAGTGCCGGGGAGGGTGCGCCGGAGGCGGAAGAGCTGACGCCGGTACCGATTCAAAAGGAAAAGGCCGAGCCGATCATAACGAAGCGCCGCACGGTGGATGGCAGTTCTTCGAAAGGGCCTTCTATCCCCGTTCACTAGTCTGATACTGTTGTCACCATGCGAACTTTCGTTATCGGGTTGACACTGTTGGCGGCATCGCTGCCGGGATTTTCTCAATTAGTAAGCAAGAAGGCACTGACGCTTGAAGCGGCAAAGAAAATCGCCGCGGCGGCGGAAGCGGAAGCCAGAAAGAATAATTGGAACGTGGTGATCTGCGTCGTCGACGATGGCGCCAATCTGCTCTATTTGCAGCGGATGGATGGCACCCAGATTGGGTCCGTGGACATCGCGCAGATGAAGGCGCGGACCGCGGTGAAAATGAAGCGGCCATCGAAGGTGCTGGAGGACGGGGTGCTGGCGGGCCGGACGATGGTGATCAAACTGCCTGACGTGCTGCCAGTAGAGGGCGGCGTGCCGGTCATGGTCGAGGGGCAGTTGATCGGCGCGGTGGGCGTAAGCGGCGTGACATCGGCGCAGGATGGGCAGATCGCCGCGGCCGGCGTAGCGGTGGCTGCCGCGATGAAATAACCTTAGACTCGGCAGCCGTCCTTGCCGCCCGGCGTATAATCTTTGTAGATTTTGCTATGGAAACCATCGGGCGGTATCAGTTACGCGCTGAGTTGGGTCGCGGGGGGATGGGCGTAGTTTATAGAGCCTACGACCCGGAGTTGGACCGGGAAGTTGCTCTGAAGAGCGTACGCCTGGAGGGCATTACTCCGGAACAACGCCTGCAGAATGAGCAGTATTTGGCCCGGGAGGCGCGCGCGGCCGCGCGCCTGCAGCATCCCCACGCAGTGGGCGTTCACGATTTCTTCAGCAGCGCCGACCAGGCGTATATCGTCATGGAGTTCGTGCGGGGCGCCAATCTGGATGCGCTGCTGGCAACGGGCGATACGAGCAATTACGCGCAAACGCTGCGGATTCTGCGCGAGGCCGCTTTGGCGCTCGATGCGGCGCATATGGCGGGGATTGTGCACCGGGACGTCAAACCAGGGAATATTTTGCTGGATGAATCCGGCAGGGTGAAAATAGCCGACTTCGGAATTGCACGGCTTTCCGGGGGCGGTGCGACGCAGACCGCGCCGTCGATGGGCAGCACGGCGGGGACGTTGAGCTATATGTCGCCGGAGCAGGTTCGAGGGGATTCGCTGGATGGGCGATCGGACCAGTTTGCATTGGCGGTAGTGGCGTATCAGCTCTTTACGGGCCAGCTTCCGTTTCAGGCTGAAACGTGGATTGCTCAGTCGTACAAAATACTGAATGAACCGCATATTCCGGCGCGGACGATCAATCCGAATCTGCCGGCGACGGTGGAGAACGCGTTGTCGGTAGCCCTGAGCAAGAATCCGTTGCAGCGGTTCCCGACGTGCACGGCGTTCGTTGACGCGTTAACGTCCGCGATCCCGGTGAAGACGCCGGCGGCAGCGTCCAAGTCGCGATACCTGTTGATTCCGCTGTTAGCGGCGGCGACTTTGATTCTTATCTTTATGGTGGTTCGGACGCTACGGACCGTTCAGACTGAGGTGCCGCAGGGGGTGCAACCGGTTGCGCAGACGCCCGTGGTGACACCGCCGCCAAGTACTACACCCACGACGCCGCCGGTAGCCGCGCCGCCCGCCGAAGAGTCATTCGTGTTAGTGCTGGATGGTATTCCGATGGAGTTCGCGAAGATTCAACCGGGCCGGTTTGTCATGGGCTGCAATACTTGCCGCGACGGGGAGAAGCCGGAACATATGGTGGAGATTACGAAGCCGTTCCAGCTCGGCCGTACCGAAGTGACGGAGAAGCACTGGAACGCGGTGATGGGCGGGAAGGCAACGGGCACCAACAAACCGAAGGTGAATGTGAGTTGGAATGACACGCAACTATTTATCTCCCGGTTAAACACGCGCGGGGATGGGTTTCACTACCGGTTGCCGTCCGAGGCGGAATGGGAGTATGCCGCACGAGCCAATGATCCCAACGAGTATCCAAAGAATTACCTGGATGTTGCGTGGACGTCCTCCAACAGTGGCGGTCAATTGCAGGAGGTGGCGAGCATGAAGATGGGCAACCTTTGGGGCCTGTACGATATGTTGGGCAACGCCAGCGAGTGGACGAACGACTGGCTGGGAATGGATTATTACGAGAAAAGTCCACCCAAAGATCCGCGAGGGCCCGCGACTGGCACTCTGCGGATCGTCCGCGGAGGTAATGGCGGTGTTGGCGACATGATGGTAATTTTTTACGGATTCAGGGCCGCCGATGAGCCGGCCGTAAAAGGAGAGTGGATAGGTTTCCGGATTGCGCGCGACAGGAAGTAAGTATGTCGAGAGGTTGGGAGAATAAATCGGTTCAAGGGATGATGGACGATCACGACAATCGTCCGAAACATCGGGAACCGGAGAAGTCTCCTGAACAGATCGAGTATGAAAAGAAGAAGTACGGGTTGGAGTTATCGCGGAAGGGTGTGTTGAACGATCTGGAAAAGGCGACGAATCCGCGGCACCGGGCACAGTTGGAAGCGGCGCTGAGGCATTTGGACGGGCAACTGGCGGAGCTGGCGGGGCAATCAGTGAGAGGTTAGGAGAATTCGACGTCTTCGTAGAGCTCGGCGAGGGGGAATTCAACGCCAACCGCTTGAAGACGAACCGGTTCTTCCGGCCCGTCGAAAATGGTTAATGACCAGGTGTGTTCGGATTGCTTGGTAAAGACTTCGACTTTCGCTGAGGATTGGGAGATCAGGACATACTCTTCAATCGAAGGAACCTGGCGATAGAGCTCGAACTTGGCGCCGTGATCGTAGTCGGCTGTGGAAGGCGAAAGGATTTCAACGACCACTTTCGGGTTGGTGACGGTGTCAGCGTGTTCGTCGGTTACCTGGGCCTTTCCGCAGACGATTTGGAAATCGGGGTAGACGTACTTCGAATCCGATCCGCGAACACGCAAGGGGCCAGGGAGTCCCCGGCAGTCCTTTGGGCGGAGACGCGAATGCATGCCGACTATCAGATTGCCTAGTATCCGCGCATGATTGAGGCTCACCGCCTCCATCGGAAACATTTCGCCGTCATGGAATTCACTTTTCCACTCCGCTGAGCGGTCCAGGGCCAGGTACTCATCGGCCGTTAGTCGAGGTCGTGGACTTGCGCTCATATGTCTCGAACTATTGTATCCGCAGCCGGCAGATGAGGTGAGCGAATCCCTTCCAGCATCCGCTCGATTACGTCCTATGCCAGCGGGGCGGCCGCATTCCCGAACAGCCAACGCATCGAAACAGAGTTATCAAGAACGAACGCGCTCAATCGCGCCCTTCTTCAATCAAATCGCGAATCGTCAACCCGGGCGGGAGAACATTTCTTCGCTGTATCTCACGAATATGAGCCACGGCCTCGGCACGCCCCTTGACGGGACTCGTCGTTAACCGTCGCGCGCGGATACCCGACTCAATAATCTCGTCAAGCGACGAGGAGTGCCCATTAAGGATCTCTTCCCGAACGAGCCGTTCTGTTTCCGGCTTTAGGTCAACGACCCTGACCCCATCTTGACGCCCATAGAATGGTGAGTCGGCCGGGGCTCGAACCCGGGACCACCGCATTAAAAGTGCGATGCTCTACCAACTGAGCTACCGACTCATCCGTCGGCGGTGACCGCCATCTCCCGCCTGCTCCTATTCAGGATACCACGATATGCCAGCAAAACCGCTCTCCGGTGCAGTCCAGGCGCCCTGAGCTATACTCAACTGTTTTGAGGAGAATCCATTGCGTGTAGGAATGATCGGCACGGGCGCTATCTCGAATATGCATGCCCGCGCACTTAAAAATATTGGCTACGAACTCACAGTCTGTACCGACGTGAATGAAGAATACGGCCGGAAATTCGCCGAGACGAACGGCTGCGAATTTGTTCGTACATACGAAGAGGTCTGCCGGCATCCGAAGGTCGATTACGTCGATGTCTGCACGTTCCCGGACTTCCGCCTGCAGCCGCTGGAGATCTGTGCGCAAGTCAAGAAACACATTCAGGTGCAGAAGCCAATTTCGACGAGCGTCGAGACAGCGCGCGCAATGGTGGACACTGCCAAACGCGCGGGTATTGTCTTCGGCGTCGTGAGCCAGCACCGGTTCGACGAATCGACGAAGTTCCTGAAGAAGGCGATCGCGGACGGCCGGCTGGGCAAGATTCTGCAGGCCGATGCCTACGTGAAGTGGTACCGCAGCGCACAATACTATTCGCGCCCCATTAAAGGGAGTTGGGCCACCGAAGGCGGCGGCGCGCTGATCAATCAAGCGGTCCATCAAGTGGATATTTTGCTGTATCTCATCGGGCGAGTCACCGAGGTAAACGGATATTGGCAGTTGGGCGCGCTGCACAAGATCGAATCGGAAGACGTCGTGAACGCCATGCTGCGGTACGAGAACGGCGCCACCGGCGTGATCCAGGCCTCGACGGCGTTTTGGCCGGGATACTCCGAACGCATCGAAATTCACGGCACCAAAGGCACGGCTACAGTTACCGGCGACAAGCTTACGGGCTGGGATGTCCAGGACGACGAAGGCGACCCGGCGCCGGTGGAGAAGGAAGTCATGTCGGGAGCCTCAGACCCGATGGCGATTCCGTTGACGCCGTTCGAGCGGCAGTTCCTGGACTTCGGCGAGGCTTGCAAGAACGGTACAACACCGACGGTTTCCGGCGAATCCGGCCTGCATGCATTGGAAGTGGTTTGCGGCGTTTATCAATCCTGCCGCGAAGCACGCCGCGTGGCGATCGGATAACGGGTGCTCCATCAGGTAAAAGTTCCGGCCTCGAGCGCCAACCTGGGGCCGGGTTTCGACGCGCTGGGTATGGCTCTAGGCATTCATTTGACGTGCCGGTTCCGGGCTGCCGAGCGGCTGGAGATTCATGCCTACGGGCGGGATGCGTCCCTGATCGCGCCGGGAGAAAACAATCTCATCTGGCAAACGGCGCTGAACGTCGCCGCGGCGGCCGGGCGCGTGTTGCCCCCGATCTACCTCGAAGTTCACAATGAGATTCCAATCGGAAAGGGATTGGGATCGAGCGCGGCGGCGCTGACGGCCGGCGTAATTATCGCCGACGTGCTCCTGGACCTGGGGTGGTCGGCCCATCGCATCCTGGACGAAGCGGCACGAATCGAAGGGCACCCGGACAACGTCGCGGCCTGCGTGCTGGGCTCGATAGTGGCCAGCGCGATCGACGGGCACGGGATTGCACGTGCTGTGCGGCTGGAGTTACCGGAGAAGTTCGGCGTGGCCGTGGTAGTTCCCGATTTTGTACTTTTGACACATGAAGCGCGGACCGTGCTGCCCACGTCGTATTCCAAGGCCGATGCGGTGTTCAACGTGCAGCGAAGCGCCCTGTTAATCGCAGCGCTGGCAACGGGCACCGTCTCGGCGTTTCCAACGGCGCTGGAGGACCGCATGCATCAGCCGCACCGGGCGCCGCTGGTGCCGGGCCTGGATGAGATTCTGAAACTGCGGGCGCCGGGGTTGCTGGGTTGCGCATTATCGGGCGCAGGGCCGTCGGTGCTGGTATTGTACGAACGAGGCTCGGAGAATGTCGCCGATCTTGTGGCGCAGATCTTCCAGCATCATGGGCAGGCATCGGAGATTCTCCACGCGCAGATCTGGCCTTCGGGCTATGAAGTCTCAGTGATCGAGTGAACACATGGACAACATCCGCAAATTTCTGGTAAGCGCCGGGCTGCCCGGCGAGGACGCTCCGGTATGCGCTACGTCGGCGCTGCGGTTTCCCGACGGTGGGCAGTACCGGATTGAGATTCCATCAACGGAGGGCCCGCGCTCTTTAACCGCCGTGCTCGATGAGGCCGAAGCGCGCGCGGTGCCCGTGCACCGCATCAGCCAGGGCAGCGGCATCATGCTGCTGACCGATGAAGAGATCCGCGAAATGTCGGCGATCGGCGTGAAGCACAGCATCGAAGTGAACCTGTTCCTGGGGCCGCGGGCGAGCTTCGATATCGGCGCGCAGGCGTTCTCCGCGGCGGGCCGCGCGCTGGCGCTGTCGCAGCGCGGTTCAAACCAGTTGGCGCAAGGCCTGGCCGACGTGGAACGGGCGGTGGAGTTGGGAATCCGCAGCGTGCTGGTGAGCGATTTGGGCTCGTTGGAAATGGTTTCCGAGATGCGTTCGAAGGGCCTGTTTCCGCGGGATCTGATCATCAAGACCTCGGTGATGATGGCGCCGGCGAATCCGGCGAGCGCGCGTTTGCTCGAGAGGCTGGGAGCGGATACGATCAACATCCCCTCCGACCTGACGCTGCCGCAGATTGCGTCCATTCGCGCCGCGATCGCCAAGCCGATCGACTTCTACGTGGAGGCGCCGGACAACATCGGCGGGTTCCTGCGCTACTACGAGATTCCCGAATTGATCCGCATCGCGGCGCCGATCTACTTGAAGTTCGGGCTGCGCAATTCGCCCGATGTTTACCCGAGCGGGACGCATTTGGAGAACACCGTGGTCGCGCTGAGCAAGGAACGAGTGCGGCGTGCCCAGATTGCCTGCCAGCACATCGAGCGTTTCTGCCCCGAGGCGATTATGTCGCCCTTGGGCGCCGCCGACCTGGGAATCCCGATTCCGCCCGACCACTGATCCACCACCAGACGGCCGCGGCTATCAACCCTGAGATCGTTAATAACGCCCCGTACAGCACGCTCCGCGGCGCGTAACGGAATGTGACTACATGCTGGCCGCTGGGCACGCTGACGGCCAGCAATTTGCCGTAGGCCTCGAGCAAGGGCGCCGGTTTGCCGTCGATGGACGCCTCCCAGCCGGGCAATAGCGCCGAGGAGTAAATGAGAAGTCCATCGCAAGCCATGGTGACAGCAACGCGGCCGAACTCGGGCCGGAGATCGGTAAGGCTGACCGTGTCCGGCCCATTGCAGACCGCCGCTCGGGCGGTGCCCAGGAGTACGGGGACGCGGTCGCGGAGGGCGGGCCACCGCAAGGCATAGCGCTCGGCGAGCTGGTTTTCATCCACGCGTTCCCAGTCATGGGCCGTCCAGACCCAAGGGGCATATTCGGGAGACTCCCACACGCTGATGCCGCTCTTACCCGTGAAACGTTTCTGCTGGTCGGGAAGTCGGGGCGTTGGGCCGACGTGGTAACGGGCGCTGAGCAACTGCGGCACTTCCGGCATCCATTGGGCACGGAAGATGCTGACGCTCACCCCGGAGTAACCATCGGTCTGTTCGATGCCGTACCAGTCGCCGAAGTTCCGTGGAATGATGGACCGGTCGACGGTGATTCGAAAGGGCGTTCTTTGACGCTGGTCGCGCAGAAAGTTGGCGATGTCGTCATTCGCCGAAAGCGCCTGAAAGTTAGCGAATCCCATTTCGCGGTCGGGATAGCCTCTGGTGCTATTGGCGCCGATTTCGGCGATGACGAGCAGCGAGGCCATCAACATCCGAGTGGACGGGCGGCCGCGAGCGAGCAGGACGAGACCAAGTGCCACGGAGAAGAACGCGAACAGCGCCAGGCCGGTTTGGGTAGCCGCTTTTGCGGGGTCGAATACGTAAAGAAATGTGACGAGCGCGAAGGCGATGCCGCCAATGCGGGTGAGCCAAATACCCCATTGCACGCTCGTTTTTCCCAACCGCAGAGCATCCAGGGCCATCGCGGCCAGCACGATCAATGAAAAGTGGACGCCCAGGATGAGCGTGGAGGGGTTACGGAGTTTTTCGAACTGAGGGAATCGCGCGAAAAAGAGACCGTGGAGCAGGGAGTCTTCGCCGAGAGCCAATAGCAGTGAGTAGATGGCCAAAAACAGGAACAGGCGGGCGTAGAGCCGGCTCCGGTTGGCCGTGAAGCCGATGGCTGCCAGGGCCGTGAGAACGACGCCAAGAAATGGGTTGAGCGCGGCCTCGCGATGGAACCCGTTCACGATCAAGCCGGGAAGGGATACGGGACCGAGTGAGAAATTTCGGTGAATCAGGTAAGGGATCGGTTGATCGAAAGTCACCGGGTCCTTGGCGTTGATGAACCGGTAGGCAATGCGCCAGTATTCCGCAGCGGGTAACGACTGGGCGGCGCCAAGGAGAAAAAAGAAAAGGCCAAACACGGCAAGCCCCGCGGCGTAGAGGGCGACGCGGCGGCGCGTGGGTCCGCGTTCATACAAGTGATACGCGGTGACTCCCGCGATCGCTGTAACGATAATGATCGGAGCCGCGTAGTGCCCGGCGAGTACCGAGAACCCAGCGGCGGCGCCGGCGAGACCGGCAAAAACCAGACGTACCGGCGCCCGCAGGTATCGCAGCCAAAAGAGCGTTGCGACAGGGAGGCAAATCGTGCCGTTGAGAACTTGCGGCCAATCCACGACAGCCATATAGCCACCGGCACCGAAAGCCACTGCCGCCACGGCGGCGACCGCCGGTACCAGCCGGATGGAGCGCAGAAAGGCGAACATGGCCCAGGCGCCAAGGATATGAATCAGTGCGAAGTAGCCGTTCAGAATGGGTGTCTGCAGACGGCCGTGGGTCATAGGGGACAGGAACAGCAGCCAGTTCAAGGGGAATAGCGCGCCCGGCTGCGCCTGTCCGATTAAGGACTGGCCGGCCCAATGAAAGGGATCGAGCAAGGGGAAGTGTCCGGCACGCCATTCGCGTGCCTGCATTTGCAGCCACGGCAAAACCTGGTTGACCGTGTCTTCCCCATTCATCCACGTGAACTGGCCGGAAAGCGTGATTTTCCAGTAGACGGCGATGACCGCGAGCGCGATCAGTAGCGGATAGGCCAAGCGCGGCAATTCAGGGCTCTTTGAACTCGAGGTGCTGACGAGCCTTTACGTTATCAAACACCTGCTTCTTGCCGCCAGGCCATTCGATCTCGACTTTAGCCGCCGCGTCCCGCGCCAAGCCGAAAACCAGCGCCAGATCGCTCTGGCTGCAGTAGCTGGAGCCGCTGTGGACGGCCTGCCAGTGGCGGCCCGAGGGGGATATGACGCGAACAACGGCGCCGAGCGCCGACGCCTTCCCCTTCAGGCGGATGGACAGGTAATTGTTTTTGTTCCCGCCGTCATTCCTGTAGAGAACCGCGGGGCCATGGTTGTTAGTGACGAGGAAATCGAGATCGCCGTCGCGATCGAAGTCCGCGTAGGCGGCGCCGCGCGCGACCAGCGCCTGGGTAAAGGCGGTTCCAACTCTGCGGCTGGCGTCGGCGAATTTGCCGGCCCCTTCATTGCGGAAAAGCAGCGGCGGCTGCCGGAACTGGATTTTCGGTTGAACACGGCCGATGTCCTCCTCGATGTGACCGTTGGCGGCGAAGATATCGGGCCGGCCGTCGAGATCGTAGTCGAAGAAGAACACGCCGAAAGCAAGCGAGAGGAGGCTTGCGCGGCCGACGGCGCTGCGCGGGGCTTCATCGACGAAAAGCCCATTCCCCTCGTTGTGATAAAGCCCGAGCATTTGATTGGAGAAATTGCCGACGAGCAAATGCGGCCGGCCCGAGCCGTCGTAGTCGATCGCATCGACGCCCATGGCGCCGCGGGCGACGCCGTCTTCGCTGAACGCCACGCCAGCCTGCGTGGCTACGTCCGTGAACGTGCCATTGCCGTTGTTTCGGTAGAGTTTGTTCGGTTGAGTGTCGTTGGCGACAAATAGATCGGCGCGCCCGTCGCCGTTGTAGTCGAATACGGCGATCCCAAGCGATTTGCTGGTCGGGTCGGCGAGTCCGGCTTTCGCCGTGACATCCTCGAACTTGCCGTTGCCGAGGTTGTGGTAGAGCTTGTTGGCCATGCCCTTGTAGCTTTCGGGCGTGCAGTAGGACTTGGCTGAGCCATCGAGCGAGCAGTGAATATCGCCTTTCGCGGTCCACTGGACGTAGTTGGCGACGAAAAGATCGACGCGGCCGTCTTTGTCGTAATCGAGGAATGCAGCGCTGGCGCCGAAGCCGGCGTTGGCGATTCCGCTCGATGCGGTGACATCGCGGAACTTGAAGCCGCCCTCGTTGTGGAAGAGGCGGTCGCCTTCCAGGGCGGTGATGTAGAGGTCGTCGCGTCCGTCGTTATCGTAGTCGGCGAAGGCGACGCCCATTCCATAAAGTTCGATGTCGAGTCCGCTCCCGGCGGTAACGTTGGTGAATGTGCCGTTCTTGTTGTTGCGGTAGAGAGCCTGGATCGATTTGCGGCCGCGGGGCGCCCAGTCTTTGCTGTTGATGAAAACGATATCGGGCCAGTTGTCACCGTCGGCATCGATGAACGCGCAGCCGCTGCCCATCGTTTCCGGGAGCCACCGCTTCCCTGCCCTGCCGGAGTTGTGCGTAAACGAGATGCCGGCGGCTTTGGTGATGTCGGTGAATTGCACGTCCTGCGGAAACGCGGCAAGAGCGGCAAGCAGAAAGAGAGTAGGCTTCACTGGGGCGACTCGTGATCGTGGATCATCTGGCGTTCGTTGTTGTCTTCCCGGCTGAGAAGGCGGCGAGCCTGCGTGAGCGCCTGCGCCGATTCGTCGGCCTTGAAGCGTTCAAAGAGCTTCTGTTCCCGGTCCGCATTGGCGGCATCACCCAAACCGCGGTAGGCGAGCATTAATGTGTAGTGGGCTTGAACGTCCTCGGGATCGACACTGAGGACGCGTTGGCCGGCTTCAACGGCGGCACGGTAATCGCGGCGCAGGAATTGAATGCGGGCGATCTGATTCTGCGCGACGCGGTCGCGGGGATACTGATCGACGACCGTTGCCAGGCTCACGAGCGCCGCCGTGTACTCGCCGTCCGCTTTCTGAACCAGCGCGTGGAAAAAGTTTGCGCGAGCCAGTTTGGGCTGCATTTCCAGGGCTTTTTTGAGGAACGGCTTGGCCTCGTCGGTCTCGCCCTCCTGGATCAAGGCGCGGGCGACGTTAACGTAACCATCGACGTATTCAGGCTCGGCGGCGATGACCTTTTTGAACGCGAACTCGGCGCCCTTAATATCGCCTTGCAGCAGCATTCCGATGCCCCAATCGTTCCAGCGCTCCCGGTCGGCTTTTTGAACGACAGGCTGCCAGACGGTGGGCTGCGGTCCGAGGTTCAGGGCGGTCTTCGCCTCTGCGAGCGTGACGATGGGCAGCACCGGCGTCTTCTCGGGGAAGGCGCTGTAAGCGTATTGGTTGTAATAGTGCGAGAACTTGCGGTGGTTTAACTTCAAGTGGAACTCAATGGGGCCCTTGGCGTCCTTGGGAATGCGAACTTTGAAGTGCACTGTATCTGCAGCGCCGGGCGGAATGAGCCGGACGAGGAAAGTGCTGCGGGCCTGCCAGGCGTTGCGCTTGTTGATGTGGTTCGATTCGGCGTCGAGCAGGAAGGAACGATAGAAGTGCGCGCCGGGATCGACGGGGCCTTTGCCGTCGTCGGCCACTTTGCCGCTCCAAAAGATGTTCTTGCCGGTGGCGTCGGTGCCGATCAGTTCGAGCCAGACATCGAAGGCGTCCACCGTTCCGCCGGGGAAAAAGTGGCCGATTTTGCGGGTGCGGACAACAGCGTCAAGGCGGACGGTATCACCGGGCTGGAAGGTGACGGGCGACCGATCGAGCGGAGCGACGACGTCGTTGATTTCGCGGATCACCACCGGTGCGCCGCCTTCGGCTTCTTCGCCGACCGCAAACGTCGTCGATAACTGCGGGCCGGATTCGCCGGCGCGGCGGCGGGTTTCCTTAGGGCTGCCTTCGCGGATGGGCGTAGCGGCGAAGAGATCCACGGTGATGAAGCCGGATTTGAGGAACTTCTCTGTCTCTTCTAATTGCACTTTGTCGTTGTTAACGTGGGCGACGGCGGTGTTGGCCGCGGCGAATCGGTGATTGTGGATCTTGCCGTCCCGGCTGCCTGGGTCATTGGACGGTGCTGGCGGCATGTGGCAATCGGTGCAGGTTTGGGATTTGGGCGGGTAGTAGAAACTGCGCGCGCCCTGGCCGCTGACGCCGGAGGCCTGCCAGTTGTCGTAGTCGTTGAAACCGCGCTGCCAGCGGTAGTTGTTGACCGGAACGTCAAGGTGGACCTTGTGGCAAGTGGAGCAGAACTCGGAGCTGTCCTTGCGCATGAACGGCTTCATGAAGGTCTTGCGGTGGGGTTCGGGGTCGAGGTAGGTGAGGAAGTTGTCGAGCGCGCGGATGTAGCGGTTGCGGCTGGCGGCGAGTTCATGGAGCGGCGGATACTCGATCGTGAAGCCGCCATTGCCCATGGAGGAATCGACGCTGGAAATGGAGTGGCAGGAGACGCAGCCCAGGCCGTTTTGCGCTTCCGGCGTGTCGATCTGTTCCTTGATGGGACGGTCGAAACGGCCGTTGAAGAAGACGGCATGGTCGTGGCAGCCGGCGCACCATTTCGATGGCTTGGTGCCGACAACATCTTGCATCAGTTCAATGGATTTCCGGTAGAACTGGTTATTGAAGCTGGCGAAATGGTGGACGGAGGAGTTCCACTGCTCATAGGCGTCTTTGTGGCATTCGCCGCAGAGTTTGGAGTCCATGAAGAAGTCCGACGGGATCGTGCCTTTGACGTTGGTGCGGGAACTGGAGGGCCAGAAGGGGCTTGAGGGTCCGTCGCCTTCCGCTTCCATGGAGACCGGGATCACGGTGGGATTTACGATACGCAGTTCGTGCTGAGGACGGAAATAGAGTCCGACGCCGGCGATGAAGATGATGAGCGTTGCTGTGCGGAGTTGGGGGAAATACCAGGCCGCCAGGAGTACGAGCAGCAGCCCGACGCCAATGTGGGCCCAGAGGACCTTCTGGTTTGGAAGAATTGCACCGCTGTACGTTAAGAACGCGCCGGTGCCCACGACCAAAGCCGCGACGAGCCAACCGGCTTTGGGAAGGTAGCGGAAGCCGAATATGGCCGCGGCCACGCCAAGGGCCAAATGCAAAAGCACGTTGCCCATGTAAAAGATGCTGGGTTCGGCGAAGGCTGCAATATAGGCGGTGTTAATGAGAAGGGCGATGAAGAGAAGAGCGGTGATGCGTTGCAATGTCATCGTTGACTCATAAGCGGCCGGAGGAGCCGCAACGCCGGGCGCGTATTGTACTTCCGGATCCAGGAGCCTCCTGGATGCGCTTCCGACTGGGAATAGGGGTACGTGGACATTCGATGATGAGGCAGCGGTTCGACGGTCTGCGAGTACGCCGTATTGGGATCGCGGTCTTTGGCCCAGCCGTCGACCTTCAGCAGGAAGTCCCTTTGTTGACCGGCAGGCACGGGCGGGAGATTAGCATCAAATCGCAACGCGAGTTCATCGCCGCTGCCCATGATCACTAATCGGTCATCTAATGTACCAACCAATTCGTCGACCGCGCCATAGTATGAATATAGGCCCGGTGTCGGGTTCCAAAGCGAGGTTGTGGAGACTCGGTCGTAGTGGAACTTTTCGGGTTGTTGGCGGGCTGGATCGATGGTGACGGCGCTGAATCCACGGAAGTGCAGATCGGCCGATTTAATGCTGACCGTGTGCATTTTGTGGGGCGGGATGGCGGTGTCGGGCGTAAGGAAAACATCGGTCCAATGGACGTCGAGATTGGTTGCGATGCGGAGCTTGCCGCCGGTCAGGTTGTCTAGCGGGACGACGATGGTCTTGGGCTTGCCCGCGGGAAGGCCCATGTCTTCGACGAGCGTACGCCATTTACCGGCGGTGTCCTGGACTTCCAGGCGCGGGAACTGGAGTTGATGATCCTTCGTTTGCGCGGCTTGCAGGAATGTGGAGCCATCGGCCCAATCGACCCATCCGGTGAGCACTAATAGGGCGCGGCGGGGAACATTCGGACCGAAGTCGAACTCATTGCCGCTGCGGCGTGGAGCGAGCTTTGTTTTCGCGCCATAGAGGCGGAACTCCGGGAAGGGCGGGGCTTTGAATTTGTCGTTAACGTATAGCGACTCGCCCACTGGATGATCGACGGCGATAAGCTGAATTTCGTCGAGATAGGCAACTTCGGCGAGTTCCTCGGTGATGCGTATTTCGAACTCGCCGTTCTTGGCGGCCAGGGCGGAGGCCGGGATTTGAATGTATTCGTCGTGATCGGTGGGGAAGTATTTGCCATCGCCGGACGAGGCGCCAAGCGGGGCCACCCCGAGCACGTCGGTGATGTATTGGAATTCGCGGCCGTTCCATGTCCAAATGTGGGGACAGGAGCCGGAGAGGCGCTGGGCCTCCTTGTATAAATACGCTTTGCGAGCGGGTTGGCGGATTTCGTTTTGAATGAGGCCATTGGGCCATGTTATGCGGACCGTGTCGACCTGCGTGTATTTGCCCAGAGAGAATGTTAGCGGGGCGCCTGTATAAAAACGCTTTTGATAAAGTTTCCCCGCTTTGACTTCGATTTCGGCGCCGATGGGGACCTTGGCGGACTTGGTTCCTTCAAGTTGAATGGTGATCCAGTTTTCTTGAGGAATCGTGGTGTTCGTTCGACGAATCAATTTGTTGTTGGCATCGATCGCCCAAAGATCGATGCGCCCGTCGGCGTTCCAATCATCGGCGGCTTCGGCGGCGGGGGTTAGGCCGGTGCGGACCGCGGGTTGAGGTTTGTACTGGCCGCCGAGCTGGTCGCGGTAAAGGATCGTTTCGCCGTTGGCGTAGGCGATGGCGATGTCGAGAGCCTTGGAATCGGGCTCGACTCTAAGGAGCGTGGCGCGCAGGGCGGCGACACTGGCGAAGGGGAATGGCTGGGGATTGAAGCCCTTGTCGCCTTCGTTGCGCAGGAGTTTGGAAGCCGCGCCGAGCAGCAGGAGATCGTGGTCGTAGTCATGGTCGTAGTCGAGCCAAAGGGCGGAATTGTAGACGCCCTTATCGATGGGCTTTCCGCCAAGAGTGACGCCGGCGGGGGAGAGGACGGCGAAGTCGAGGATGCCATCATTGTTCGGATCGCCGGCGGCGGCGGCAAATGCGGGAGCCGGGAAACGCGTGAGAATGCGGCCATTGCGGGCGATGATGGCGACACCGGCTTTGGACGCGGCGATCACGCCATCGCGAATGGCGGTGAGTTGGGCGGAGGGTCCGTCGATGGGAAAGTCGACGGGAGAGTCGGAAAACGTGGCCTTGACGTTGGAAATGGCCGGCATCGGCTCCGGTTCATCGAGAATTTCGGAGTACCACCCCCACTCAAGGTCTTCAGGGATGGGGTCGCCTTCCCGTTCCTTTTTGATGCGCTGAAAGATTTCGAGCTCTTTGCGGGCTTCGTCCGACTGGCCGGCTTGGCGGTAAAGATTGAAAAGCTGGAAATGCGGGCCGAAGACCCGGGGGTCGAGCGCGATGGTTTTGCGAAACGCCGCGATGGCGCCGGCGGTGTCGCCGGACTGTTTCAAAAGTACCCCGAGATTGTAGTGGCCGGGAGGATCATCGGGCGCTAATTGAACGAAGCGGCGAATCTGGGCGAGCGCCTTTTCCGTCTCGCCCATCTTCTTAAACTGCATGGCGAGATTGAACCAGGTGTGCGGGAGATCGGGACGCGTTTTTTGAACATGTTCAATTTCCGCCATCCCTTCGTTGGTGGCACCGGAACGGAGGAGCGCGAGTCCGTAATTGAGCCGGTCCTTGGGATCGCCGGGATTCATGGCGACCGCCTTGGCGAATTCGGCGGCCGCTTCGCGATGGGTTGTGGGGTTCTCGTAGAACGCTTTGCCGAGGTTGCGAATGGCGGTCAGGCGGTCAAGATCCACGGCTGGCCGCTGGCTGAGCAGGACCAAGCCACCGGCAACGAAAAGAAGGCGCGAGTACAAGGCCATGGATGGATTGTACTCGCGCCGGTTCGGTTAGAAAAGTTTGGCTAGCGGACGGCCATTTTTACCGTGTTGGAAGTCTGGCCGCTGAGCCGGAGGACGATGGGGGCTTCGCCGGCGGGGACTCCGTTCGGCATTTGGAAGAGCGTGACATAGAATCCGGGGAAGCCGGGAATGGTTGTGGTTCCGACGACGAGCGCGGGACGTTCGCCGATTGTGAGGGTCAAGCCCTGAGTAATCGCGCTGGCCGACGAGGGGATTTCGCCGGTTTTCAACGGAGGCGTGGTTTGGCCCAGGCCGGTGGAGAGGATGGCGAGCGCTTCGCCGCCGGCCGCGGGCTTATCCGGGCGAACCAGTTCGAAGTTGTTGACGCGGACAACGATCCCGCCGACGCCGTCAAAGAAGAGTGCGGGCGCCTGGGCGGCGATGGTAACTTGCCGGGTGTTGGAAGTTCCGTTGGCGTTCTTGACGATGACCGGCTGCGATCCGAGCGGCGCTTCGATGGGGACCTGGGCTACGATGTACTGCGGCGGGTTGTTGCGCGGCTCATTCCCGAGGCTGATGATGGGTACGGCGACCCCGCCGATGGTCACGCTGGTGCCGTTGACCGCGGTCGGGAGCGAGAGTCCTTCCAGTCCGCTGAGGTTGGAGGGTATTTTCAAAAGGTCGGTTCCAAAGATGGTGAACTGACCGGCCGGGGCGACGGTCCGGAGAGTATTATCGCTAACCCCGCTCAAAACCTCCGTGATTACCGGCGTACGGGTATTTTCGGGGCCCATCTGCATGCGGACGGCGCCGCCGGTGTTCACCGACGTGTGGAGATTGATGTAATGATTCTCCGGATTGGACAACAGGGAATTGAGCGACGTAAGAGCCTGGCCGCCGCCAATGTTGACGGGACGCCAGATGTTGCCGAAACCGCTAGCGCTGTCAAAGGCGACCAGAGCGCTATTGATGGTCACGCCGCCGTTGACGCCGAGCTTGCCGTCATGAATGTGCAGTCCGGTGAAGCGGGTATCGACGGGGAAGCGGTGGTTGACGTCGAATGTGAAATTAGCGGCGTTAATATTACCGGTGCTGTCACGAAGGAAGGCAATCCAGACGTTGCCGAGGCCCGAAGCTTCAAGCCCGGTGATGGGCGGAACTTCGTTTGCCGGGGACATGTTCACCCGGAAGCGAACCTGTTCCGTTCGCTTCATTTGGTCCCGCATGACACCACCGGGGAAACGGGTGCTGTGGATGTTGATGTAATACTCTTCGGGCGTATCGAACAGCCCTTCGAGGGCGGGCACGGCGGGCGTGCCGGGGACTACTTCCACGCGGCGAGTGATGTTGCCCGAGCCGCTGGCGGCCGAATCGACGGTATTGGTGCCGGAAAGACCGGTGTTAATGATGACGCCGCCGTTGACGGTGCGATTGCCGCCATGAATGTGGAGACCGGTAAAGGTGGTGGGTTCGGGTACCGTGTAATCAACCATGAAGGTGGTGGCGCCGCCGATGAAGCGGCCGTCAGTGCCATAGGCGCGGACGGCCTCCACGGCTCCGGTGGAGGTTCCGCTGAAATCGTTGATGGTGGGAATTTCGTTCAGCGGAGACATGCGGCCAAGGAGAACGGTTCGTTCCGCGCGGTATAGCTGGCCGCGGATGACACCGCCGGGGTAGACCGTCGTATGAAGGTTGGCGTAGTAGCCGATCGGATTTTCAAACATGCCGCGGAGGGCGGCGACCGCGGCGGCATCCGAAGCCAGAACCTGGGCTTGCCGTTCGATGACTCCGCGCGCCGTTGTGATCACGAGCGGGTTGCCGCCCGTGATGCCCGTGTTGATCACGACCCCCGCATTTACACCGGCCGCGCCGTTATGAACATGGAGTCCGGTGACAGTGGGGGTATCGGGAAACGTATGATAAACGACGAAGTCGACAGAACCGGAGATGATCGCGCCCTGTGCGTCACGCACCGCATGCGCATAAAGGACCGCCGTTCCGGAGGCAGCATAACCGGTGATGGCGGGAACTTCATTGTCCGGTGAGAGCGCGGCGATAAATACGGCCGTGTCCGCCGACTGGGCGAAGAGGCTGACCGTGAGGGCACTTAGTGCCAGGATTAATTTCTTCATGATGTTATAGATCCCTGCCTGTAACGATATGCCATTCCCGGCGGATGTGCGTATCCTGGAAGCGCAAAGTTAACAATTGGACTTCGCTTTTGTGACGGCGCGCTGCCATCCGGACCAGAGGGCGTCGCGCGTGGAGGCATCCATGCGAGGCTCGAAGGTTCGTTCGGCGCGCCAGAACGACTGCACTTCGGCTTCCGAGGTCCAGAACCCGGAGGCTAGCCCGGCAAGGAGAGCGGCTCCGAGAGCGGTGGTCTCCAAGTCGGCGGGGCGGACAACCGGGCGGTCGAGGATGTCGGCCTGGAACTGCATCAGGAAGTTATTCGCGGCGGCACCGCCGTCGACGCGGAGTTCGGCGAGGCGCGCACCGCTGTCGGCTTCCATGGCCTGGATGAGTTCGCGGGTCTGGTAGGCCATGCACTCCAGCGTGGCGCGAACGAGTTCCGCGCGGCCCGTTCCGAGCGTCAGGCCGGTAATTTCGGCGCGGGCGGCGGCGTCCCAGTGCGGCGCGCCCATGCCGACGAAAGCGGGCACCAGATAAACGCCGCCCGTATGGGGAACCGCGGAGGCGATAGCTTCCGTCTCCGGAGCACTCTCAATGAGGCCAAGCTTGTCGCGGAGCCACTGGACGGCAGCGCCGGCGATGAAGATACTGCCTTCGACGGCGAATTGCGGCGCGGCGGTGGTGGAGGCGGCGCGCGTGGCGAGAAGGCGGTTTTCGGAAATCGGCTCCGCGTGGCCGGCGTGGAGCAGCGCAAAACAGCCGGTGCCGTAGGTATTTTTGGAGAGCCCCTTTGCGAAGCAAGCCTGGCCGGCGAGGGCGGCCTGCTGGTCCCCGGCGATCCCGGCGATGGGAATTTCGACGCCGAAGATGGACGCGTCCGTATGGCCGATTACCGCTGAGCTGGGAACGATGGCGGGGAGCATGGCGCGGGGGACGTTTAAGAGTGCCAGGAGGTCATCGTCCCAATCGCCGGAGGCTAAATTCATGAGCATCGTGCGCGAGGCGTTGGTGGGATCGGTCACATGCACGCGTCCGCCGGTGAGATTCCAAATAAGCCAGGTGTCGATGTTGCCGAATAGGAGATCGCCGTTGGCGGCTTTGGCGCGGGCGCCCTCCACGTTGTCGAGGATCCACTCGATCTTCGTGCCGGAGAAATAGGCGTCGACGACGAGACCGGATTTTCGCGCGATACGGGCGGCATGGGTGGCGAGTTCGCGGCAGCGGGCGGCGGTGCGGCGGCACTGCCAGACGATCGCAGGAGCGATGGGCTGGCCGGTGGCGCGGTCCCAGACGACGGTGGTTTCGCGCTGGTTGGTAATTCCGATTGCCTGTACGTCAGAGGCGGAAATTCCGGCGAGGCCCAGGGTGTTCCGAACCGCCTGGAGTTGCGATTGCCAGATTTGCGTCGCGTCCTGCTCGACCCAGCCTGGATGCGGGAAATGGGAGACGGTGGGGACGGCGGCGATCGCAATGCGGCGAGCCTGGCGGTCATAGAGAGCGGCTCGTGCCGAAGTGGTTCCTTCGTCCAAGGAGAGAATAAAAGGCATCGGGATGATTATAATGACGATATATGTTTTTTCGCCGCGATAAGGAAACGAAGCTCACCTTTGCCGACCGCCTGAGTGCAGCACGTAGTGCCGGGTTCACCGTGGACGGTTCGCTGGTTTCGCGGCGAGGCGTGGGCTGCGTGGTCACCGAAGGGGAGGATGGACTCCCGGTGCTTGGCGAAGCGGGCCTGCTGGTTCACGGCAAAGAAGTCGCACGCCTGGTACACGGCGGCTATCAGATGTTTTTTGTAACGCGGGATGGGCACAAGATGGCGGCGCTGGCCGACCATTTGAAGGCGCTACATTCCTTTACCGAAGACGTTACGGAAGCGCTAGGTGCTACGTCGATGTACAACACGGGCCTGGGATCGATCTGCACCGGCCACTTGTATGATCGCGTTAAGGATCGCGATCACGGCGTGCCGAAGCGCCCCTGGGAGTAAGCCATCACCGCAGGAGGACGGCGAGCCAATCGTCCGGAGACGCCGGAAGAAGGCCTTGCGGCTTCCTACCGTTAATGGCGGCTTCGAATTTTCGCATCTGGCCTTCGCTGAACGGATCAATCTTTGGCTTGGCGATCGCGTAGGCCTGCTGCGCGGCTCCGTTGTTTCCTTTGAGGAAATGATGGAGCGCGGCGATGGCTTCCGCCGGGAACGGGATGCCGCGAGGTAGCGGAGCCCCGTCGATCACGCTATCGAGAAAAGCAGATTCGATCGTTTTCGGATCGATCTCACGCCGGTAGCCGTTGGCCGAACTGAAGTCCCGTTTGTTGAGCTGATTCAGGATGATAGGATAGTCGAGGGAAGGATGACCATTACCATTGACCCAAAATTGGAGACGAGGATCCGCGAAAAGGCTGAATCCGAGGGCTTGACCGTTGATGCTTATGTTGAGCGTTTGGTCGGTGCAGATCAAGCCGCCGAAGAGGAACTCGAATTGCTTGCTCTTGAAGGGCTGAACTCTGGAGCACCCATTGAAGTTGGCCCCGGTTACTGGGAAGAAAAGCATCGCCGCTTAGACGAACGACTGAAGCGAACCGGCACACGTTGAGTGAAGCTCGTTACCTTGTTCGTCCCAAGGCCGATTAAGACCTCGACGACCAAGCGTTGTATTACGCTACTGAAGCCAGCCCCGAAGTCGGCTATCGTTTTCTCGTTTCCGCTCACGAAACTTTTTCGCAGCTTTCTACTCAACCTGAGATGGGCTGGAATCCGAAGCTCCGTCTCTCAGCGCTGCGTGGCCTTCGGCTGTTTCGCGTGACGGAATTCGACAAAGTTCTGGTCCTCTACCGGCCTCTCGAAAACGGCGTAGAAATCCTCAGAGTGATTCACGGTTCCAAGAACATTCTTCGCGTCCTTCGCCGACAAGGAATCGATTAGATGAAGCGCATGGCGTCGAAATCGATTGGCTCCCACTGCCCGTTACAGTTTCTCAGGGAGGCCTCATCTTAGGAGAACGGCGAGCCAATCGTCCGGAGACGCCGGAAGCAGGCCTTGCGGCTTTCTGCCGTTGATGACGGCTTCGAATTTTCGCCACTGGCCTTCGCTGAACGGATCGATCTTCGGCTTGGCGATCGCGTATGCCTGCTGCGCGGCTCCGTTGTTTCCTTTGAGGAAATGATGGAGCGCGGCGATGGCTTCCGCCGGGAACGGGATGCCGCGAGGTAGGGGGGCGCCTTCGATGACGCTGGCAAGGAAGGCGGATTCAATCGTGTTGGGCTCAATCTGGCGCCGGTATCCGGCGGCCGCGTTGAAATCTCTTTTGTTGAGCGCGATAAGGGCGAGCAGGAATAGCGCCTTTCCACGGTCCATGGAATCGATTGCGGTCCGTAGTTTTTCGACGGCCGATTCGTCGCTGCCGCTGTGCCATTCCCAAACGGCGTGCGGGACGAACGTGTTTCGGAGTCCGGTTTTGGTACGGAATTCGAGATAGCGGGCGATGAAAGATTCCGCGCGGGCCTTGTTCCCGGCGGCCCGGGCGGCGTCGGCCGCCTTCCATAGCTCCTGTCCGTTCAGGAATGCGACATTGAGATTTGCGCCTTGCTCGAAGAATTGGGCGGCGGCGGCATAGTCGCCGAAGAAATACGCGATCTCGCCGCGAGTGTCGAGATAGGCGGGATCGTTGGGCGCGGCCGATTGGGCACGATTGGCGTAGTTCTCGGCTTTGGCGCGGTCATTCATGAAGGCCGCGAGATAGGCTGCCTGGTTGAGAACATTGGGTACGGGCGCCAGCGCAATGATCTGATCGAAAATGCGGGATGCGTTGGCGTAGTCGCGTTCCGAGGCAGCCGCCTGCGCGGCCTGGCCCTGGAGTTCAACGTCGGCCGGGGAAGCACCGGCGAGGGCCACGAGAGCGGACGCGCGAGCCGGCCGATCCTGCTTCAGCTCGGCGATTCGCAGGCGGACGCGCGCGGCATCGTAGGCCGGCATTCCATCGAGCTTCGCGCTGTTGAGAACCGCCAGGGCGGCCGGCGGGCCTCCAGCCGCCTGCACATCGTTGGACCAGGCGAGCCAAAGCGCCGACGAATTGGGTTCGCCGCGGACCGCTTTCTCCAAGGCCTCGGGCGTGCGCCCGGAGGCGGGAGAGGACGCGATGACCCGCAGATTGGCCGCCTTTAATGCCGGGCGCGGAGTGACATTCACGCTGGATGCGATGGCGGCGACCAGACGCGGAGCGCAGTCCTCCAGACTGCCGGCACATTGCACGGGTTCTTTGTTTAGCTGCAATTGGAATCGCCCGGCGGCGACATAACCTTCGACAACATATGCCGGCCGCACCTCCGGGAGATCACGGCGGTGGCTGACTAGCACGGTGTGCAGCTTGGGCTGCGCTTGCAGCGCATCCCAGATGGCCAGTTGAATCGCAGCGCCATCCGCGGCCAATGCGGGGTCGGAATCGAGGTTTTCAATCGGAAGAACGGCGAGGCGCGCCAGGACTGGAGTGGGATTGCGCGAGCAGCCGGTAATCAGCAATAACAGCGGCAGCCAGCTAAAGCGCACGCGTCTCCAGTTTCATCAGTTCCTGGAACTCCGGCAGCGTTTGCATGGCGCTGAAGTCGGCGTCCTCGGTGAACTTGCCGCGTTCTTTAAATCCTTCCTCAATGGCTTTTCGCATGTAGAGAAGGGCGCGCTCGGTCTGCCCGGATTTGGCGTAAGTCTTGGCGAGATAGAAGTGGAACTTCGCCCGCTCCTCAACGCTTCGCTCCTGGAGAAGGACACCGTGGGAGTTCCTGTGTTCGAAGACCTCCGGGTCGAGGGAGAGAGCGGTCTGATACTCGTCGAAGGCCTCTTTATACTTCTTTCTGGCAAAATAGGCAGTTCCGAGATTGGAATGGATAGAGGCGGAGTTGGGAGTGAGCTTGAGCGCCTTCTTATACTGCGTGATTGCCTTCCGGTAGTTCTTCTGGGCGTAGTAGATGGTTCCGAGGTTGTTGACGGCCTCCGAATAGGATGCATCCATCCGCTGCGCCTTTTCGTACTGTTTGCGGGCCTGGGGCAGGAAGGTCAACTGATGATAAGCGATGCCGATTTTGTTTGCGAGAACAGCAGAATCCGGCGGACCCTGCTGATAGGTTTCCACCGCTTCGCGGTACATCTTGCGGGCCATGTAGATGTCGCCGCGCTGCTCGAAGGTGAGATTGGGCCGGGGTGGGGCGGCGTTGGCCAGATCGGGCGTACGTAGTTTTAACCCATCGTTTGTGGCCTGCTGGGCCGGCAGACTTAACGAAACAGCAATCAGAAGACAACACCAGAAGGAAGCAGTCTGGAGTCTCATGAATGCACCTCCTTTGCCAACAGTGTAGCGCTACCGCAATCGCCGCGGGGGCCGGGACATTCAGTTACCGGAGCGGCGGCGGAACCAGTCTCCCATTCGACCGAAAACACCTTTCTTCTCCTCGGCTGCGGGCTGTGGCGCGGCGGCGCGCGATTCACCGGCGGGGGACTGAGGCGGCTGCACGGCGACGGCTCGCCGCGGACGCGCGCGGGTGTCACCACTGCTTGGGGTAACAGAAGCTGTTTCGGTGGGGGCATCCCAACTGCCGACCTGGGTCCCGGACCCGCCGCCATTGCTGGAGACGCCGGTAGGCTGCGTTCCGGTGACAAATACCTCGCTGCGGGCATTGGGGCTGCCGGCCGAAGAGAGAAGGCCGTTTGAGGGATCGATGGGGACGGCCACGACGCCGTCGGGCATGGCAAACGGGCCGGCACCGCGATAGGCGCGGTGGGTATGTGCCCGTTTCATGAACTCGGTCCAGACCGGGAGGGCCGATTGCGAACCTTCCAAGCTGAGTTCTTCGTTGTCATCGTAACCGACCCAAACGACACAAATGAGTTTGGACGTATAGCCGGCGAACCAGCCGTCGTGAGACGTACCCGTTTTGCCGGCCGCAGGCGTGGCAAAGCCCCGTGATCGGACGCCGGCGCCGGTGCCAGTACGGACCACCTCCTCCATCATGCTGGTCATGAGGTAGGCAATGCGGGGGTCGAGCACCTGTTTACGGACGGGCTTGTGGGCGAAGATCTCCGCTCCCGTATCGTCGCGAACCGTACGGACCCAACTTGGCTTGCTGTAGAGCCCTTTGTTGGCGAAGACGGTGTAGGAGCCGGCCACTTCGATGGGGGTGACCTCGTAGGCGCCCAGGGCGAGTGCCGGAGTGGGGCGGATCTGCAGGTTCATGCCGGCGGCGCGGGCGAGTTTCACCACTTCGCCGTACCCGACCGCTTCGGCGAGTTTGACGGCGGGAATGTTCAACGACTTAGCGAGGGCAGTGCGCAAGGTGACGGTGCCGAAGTAGTGGTCACCGTGATTATTGGGCTCATAGGACTTGCCGTCGAACCAGAAGGTGGTGGGCTCATCGACGACAGTTGAAGTCGGCGTAAAGAGGGTGGTACCGCTGCCGAGAGCGGAGTTTAACGCTGTCGCGTAAACGAAGGGCTTGAAGCTGGAGCCAGGCTGGCGCTTCGCGACGGCCCGGTTCAATTGGGAAATACCGTAGTTGCGGCCTCCGACCAGGGCACGAATTTCGCCGTTGGAGGGGTCCATGGCGATAAGGGCTACTTGGGCGCCGCCCGGGTTTTTCTTCTTGCGCTTTTCGAGAACTTTGTCGACCTCGGCGAGCCCGGCGCGAACGGCCTCCACAGCATCCTGTTGCAGGTCGGTATCGAGCGTAGTGTAGATACGGTAGGAATGGGACGTGAAGTCGTGATCGGCGAGCGAATCGTGGAGGAAGTCGTTAACGAGGTCGACGTAATAGGGCGCATCGCCGGTATCGCCGCCGCTTTTGGTTACGGTCATCGGCGCGGCGACGGCGTCGGCGTACTCCTTGTCGTTTATGTAACCGTTGTCCCGCATTAATTGGAGGACGATATTGCGGCGGGATTTGGCGCGCTCCGGCCAGCGGATGGGATTCGTGTAGCTGGGGCGCTGAATAAGGCCGGCGAGCGTTGCCGCTTCCGGAAGGTTGAGCGAGCGAACGTCCTTGCCGAAGTAGGCCTGGGAGGCTTCTCCGACACCGCGGATGGCAAAACTGCCGCGGCGGCCAAGGTCGATCATGTTGGCGTAGTATTCGAAAATCTGCTGTTTGGTGAGCTTCTGCTCCAGAACCAGCGTAATGACCGATTCTTCGATTTTCCGGGTCCAGTTCTTGTCAAGGGTGAGCCAGAAGTTGCGCGACAACTGCATGGACAAGGTGGAGGCACCTTCCTCCTTGCGTCCCTTTTTCACGTTTATATATATAGCCTTGGCGATGCGAAGGGGATCGAAGCCGGCGTGTTCAAAAAAGCGTTTGTCCTCTACGGCGACGATGGCGTTGACCAGCGGTTTCGGCAGGTCGTCAAAGGCCAGCAGGCGGCGCTTCTCCCGCTTCTGATCGAAGAGATGCGTGACCAGTTCCGGTTCCAGTGAGTAAGCGGTACGGGTGGTGTTGTCGCGCAGCGAAATGATGCTTTCGATCTTGCCGTCGACCAGCCGGATTACGCCGCCTTCGTTGTCGAAGTAGGAATCGGGGCCGGGGAGGATTTCGACGGCATCCGAGCGGAGGTTGTACCAGCCCATCCGGTTGGACTTGGATTCCCCGTAGCCGGCGTTGCGCAGGACGCGCAGGATTTCGTCCTTGGATATCTCGTCACCGACATTGAGGCTGCGCGGCGAGGCGAAGATCATCGACGTATTGGGAAATGGCCCATCCTTCAACTTCTCGTCGATGAGATTCGAGTAGTGGATGTATGTAAAAGTTCCGAATACCAGGAGAGTGACGCCCAAAAACGTCACACCATAGAGCAGATACCTTCGGAAGGGCGTTGGCGCCTTTTTCCGAGGACCGCCATTCCCTTCGGATTTCACGAGCGGATCGCTCTTCGCCATACGTATTGGCTACTATTTTCGCACAGGTGGAGCAGGATCAATCGTTTACCCGCTCACTTGCGGCCGCTGCCGGAAAGGCTCTCCAACTCGCGCCAGATGTTGTCATCGTGTTCGCGCCAGTCGTCGCCTTCCCGTCCGGCGAAGTGGACCAACTTCACATTCAGCGTCCCATGCCCGAAGGGGCAGATGTACTCAACCTGCGGGGTTCCGATGCGGAGCATGCTGTCCCAGGCGCCGGAGTTGACCGGCATTCGAAGCCGGCGGAGGCAACTGCGGCAGCGATACCGCTGGTCGAGGATAATCACGTAAAGTGTTCCGGCCACGGCGAGGAAATAGCCGAAGATGGCCGTGGTCCAGGTAAGATCCTGACCGAAACGGCGTAGCTTCACATCTTCGATAACGGCCGGTTCGGGGATCAGGGCGTCCATTGCCAGCCAGATCCCGGCGAATAGGGCGGCGGCCAGAACTATCTTGGCCGAAAAATACAGCCAATATTTCATATCGGTTTAGACTCCGGCTCGGCTCATTTGGTTGCCGTGCACTCGACGATTCGCAGAATAAATTCGTCAGCGATCGCCTGCCACATACTACGTATCGGCAGAACGGAGTGTTCAGCTTTAGCCGAAGGCAGAGGTAAATTCTGTCGCGCTCAGCGGAATAGGCTCCTGGCAACGAACCAGACGTTGGCGGGACGTTCGGCCAGGCGGCGCATAAAGTAGGGGTACCAAGCTTCGCCGAAGGGCACATACAAGCGCAGCCGCCAGCCTTCGCCGAGCAAACGTTCCTGCAGATCGCGGCGGATTCCGTAGAGCATTTGGAATTCGAACTGATCTCGATCGGGGCGGTGGCTCAGGACGTGGTCGATCATGGCCGGGTCATGGGTTGCGAAGGCTGGATAGGCGCCATTCTCCAGGAGCACTGTGGCCATTCGTTTGTAGTTCTCGTCGACGTCGGACTTACTACGCATGGCCAAGTTCGGCGGCTCGTTGTAGGCGCCTTTGCAGAGACGGATTGGCACTTTTAGGGCATTCAGCCGGCCGATGTCAGCGGCAGTTCGGAAGAGGTACGCTTGAATGACCGCGCGAACCGGCCCCTTGCCGGCTAGTACCTCCAGTATCTCGATCGTGCGCTGCGTGTAGGCGGTGGACTCCATATCCACTTCGACCCGCGAATTGTGTTCGCGAGCCACTTCAACCAGCGGAATAACGTTGGCCAACGTCAGTTCCCTGGAGAAATCGAGGCCGAACTGCGTAAGCTTTATGGATACCGTGGCGCCTGCGTTACTCGCAATTGCACCCCGCAAGGCAGCCATCGCATTTTTTGCGGCGACGGCTGCCTCCGCCTCCGAGGTTACGTTCTCGCCCAGGGGATCGAGCGCGGCAAGTATGCCCTTCGCTTTCAATTCTTCGATAACGCGAAGGCCGTCTTCCAGGCGGTTCCCGGCAATAAAGCGCTGGCTGAGCCGGCGGGCGGCGGGCGAATTTTCCATCCAATGCCGCAGATTCCGTTGAGTGGATAGGTAGAGGAAGAAGTTTTTCAGCATCGCCCTACCGATCCGGAACGTCGAGGCCTACGGCACGCATCAGTGCCAAAGCGTTGCTCGTTGTAACGACGCCGGGCTTCATCCGGTAGTCGAAGCGAATGCGGCCGTCGATAATCTGGTCCTCGAAATGTACATTGACGGCGCGGCTCTCCGGCTTGCTGGCGATGGCGGCCAACGCCAAATCGTGGGTGGTTACCAGGCCAATGGAGCCATTGTCGAGGAGCGTATCCACGATTCCTTCAGCGCCTATTTTCCGGTCATGCGAGTTGGTTCCGCTTAAGAGTTCGTCAAGGAGGAAGAGCAGTTTGTGATCCTGCTTGGAGAGATCCACCACGGCTTTCAAGCGTTGGAGTTCGGCATAGAAACGGGAGGCGCCCTCCTGCAGCGAATCGACGGTTCGGATGGATGCGCCGAGGCAGAGCGGAGAGATGGCGAGTGACGCTGCGGGGACGGTGGCTCCGGCGTGAGCCAGCACCGTGTTCAGCCCGATGGTTCGAAGGAAAGTACTCTTTCCGCTCATGTTCGATCCGCTGACGAGCAGAAGGCGACAGTTCGAGTCGAGCGTTGCATCGTTAACAACGGCTTTTTCGCGGTCGATGAGCGGATGCCGGAGAGCCGTGCCGGCGAACAGCGGGCCCGTTTGCTTCCATTGCGGGACGACGGTATCGGGGTTTTCGAACTGCCAGGCGGCCAGCGAACTGAGCGCTTCAAATTCGCCGGCGGCGGTGAGCCAGGCGTCAACCATTTCGCCGTTTTCGCGGCGCCAGCGGTCGGCTGCGCGGGTAAAGTGGAGCGAGAAGAGAAATAAGTAGTTCAGGCCTTTGAAAATCTCGCTGTCCAGGGAGTCAATCCATTCGGCCAAATGGGCCAGACGGGAAATGCGTTCGCTGGCCGGGGCACCCTCGCGGCGGATGCGGCGCTGAATATCGACGAGAAGCGCGCTTTCGAACTTTGACTCTTCCAGCAGGCGAAGGGCCTCTTCCAGGACGCGGAGATCGAGCCCGGCTCGCGACGTAGTTTCCAGGGTCTGATGGACGCGGGCGCGGTAACCCCACATGACCGCCGAGGAGAAGAGCGCTCCGAGAGCGAGCGGGCTGAGAACCCAAAAATAGACGGAGGCAGCGACACAGAGAAGGGAGAAAATGTTGGCGGCGAAGAGCCACGGCGCGGCTTTCGGGAAGACGTGGGAATCATCAACCGCCCAGGCCCGAAGCGCTTCGGGGTGTAGGGCGGTTTTGAGATCGGGACCCAAAACGGCCAGCCGCTCGCGGAGTTCCAACTGGCCGGCAAGTTCAGCGGCCGCTTCCAGGCGGCGCGGAGCCTCCGGCGGCCCGTCCATGGTGAGGAGCCAATTGGCGAGGATTGATTCGCCTTCCCTGGTCCGCGCGTGGCAGAGGCGCTCGAAGAGGCCGCCGGCGCCGAAGAGATCGAGGTCGCCGGAGAACGGGTGGTGGGGGTCGGCGAAACGGTCGCCGCGGGAGGCGGCCTTTGAGAAATCGCCCTTCAGCCGGGCCAGACTGCGTTCGTAGTATTGGGAGGCCCGGCGGGCGAACTCCATCTGCCGGATCACCTTTGCGTGCAGAACCGAGGCCGCCGAGAAGAGGGCCAGGTGGATCAAAAACGGCCAGGGGATATCATCCGGATTGCCGAGCGCCCGCCACCCGCTGTAGGCGAGCATGGCTCCGAGAGCGAGCCGTAAATAGCCAAACGCGTGGTGGCGCCGTTCGTGATCTTTCGCGGCGGCTTGCCGGGCGGCTAAGAGCGATTCGAATCGCGAACGAAGCGTGTTGAAGAGATCCAATCTCTTCCATTGTGTCATCGCCCGGTGTTTGGAGCGTATGGGAGACTTGAAACTACGGACCAGTCAAAACAAATCGAGACGATTCTGATTTTTGCGATGACGTTTCTGGTGTTGGGCGCCGGCAGGCTGCCCGGGCTCCGAATCGATCGCACCGGCGCGTCGGTAATCGGCGCCGGAATGATGCTGGCGATCGGAACGCTGAACATCGACGAAGCGTGGGGCGCGATTCACCACGAGACGATTCTGCTGCTTTTCGGCATGATGATCGTGATCGCCAATCTGCGTTTGAGCGGGTTCTTTACGCTCGCCGGGCAAATGGCGGTTCGCAGCGCGCACCATCCGATTGCGCTGCTTTCGGCGATCGTCGGCGCGACCGCGGTGCTGAGCGCGATGTTCGTCAACGACACCATGTGCCTGGTAATGACGCCGCTGGTACTGGAGATTGCTATGACGCTGCGCCGCAATCCCCTCCCCTATTTGATCGGGGTGGCGGTGGCGTCCAACGTCGGCAGCGTAGCGACGATCACAGGCAATCCGCAAAACATGATGATCGGGAGCTTTTCCGGGCTACCATTTGCCCGGTTTTTCTTTCAGTTGGCGCCGGTGGCAGTGGTTGGGTCCGTGCTCGCGATCGGAATTTTGGTCCTACTTTACCGGGAGGAGTTTCTCTCCGCGGGGAACCTGGATGTTCCCGAGCAGGAAGTAGCCGTGGACCGGCTTCTGCTAATTAAGTCTCTAACGGCATCCATCCTGCTGTTTATCGCTTTTTTTGCGGGTGTCCCGGTAGCCAAGGCGGCGATGATAGCCGGAGCGGGATTGCTCATAACGCGGCGCATCCATCCGGAGAGGGTTTATGCGCAGATCGACTGGTCGCTGCTGGTGCTGTTCTCCGGGCTGTTCGTGGTTCTGGGCGGCGTGGAGAAGACGTCGCTCGACGAGCATTTTCTGCATGTGGCTGAGTCGTTGCGGTTGCAGAATATCGGCATGCTGAGCCTGGTTTCCACGGTGCTTTCGAACCTGATTTCGAACGTTCCGGCGGTGATGGTGCTGAAGCCGGTGGTACAACGGCTGCCGGATGCGGCGACGGGATGGCTGGCGCTGGCGATGTCATCGACGCTTGCCGGGAATCTGACGCGGGTTGGCTCGGTGGCGAATCTGATCGTTGTCGAACAGGCGCGGAAACACGTTACGATTTCGTTCTGGGAGTACACGCGGGTTGGCCTGCCGTTAACGGTTTTGACCGTGGCTTTTGGGGCGTGGTGGCTGAGTTGATTTCCCGAAGTTTGTGATAACTTCCTCCCATGCGGTTTTTCCTTTGGGTCATAGCAGCGGTTGCGTGCCTGGCGCAGGCCCCCGTTCCGATTAACAATGAGTGGGTCCGGGTGATCCGGGCAGCCAACGTTCCCGGTCAACTAAGCCGCCCCCATGTTCACCTTGTTAACCGGGTGATGATCCATTTGGATAAGGGGACGCTGCGGATCGATAACAAGGAGACCGGCGTGGCGAGGGATATTCCGTTCCAGGCCGGCGAAGTTCGATGGGATCCCCGCGTGGGGCTTCATACGAGCGAGAACGTGGGAGGCTCGGCGATTCGCATCGTTGAGATCGAGCTGAAGGATAAGCCGACGAGGGCGACACAGGCGCCGCTGGCGAAACCGGGGGTGCGATTTCAAGCCGTTATGGAGAATTCCCAAGTTCGCGTGCTGCGAACTTCATTGACGCCGGGAGAAGAGGTGCGGGAGGCCGCGTTTACTACGCCGGTGATCGCCGTAAGGCTGAAGGATGGCGATACGCGGTGGCTGGCGACCGGAGAATTCGCCGTAAAGAACGACGGGGAGCAGGCGGGCGACTGGGTGTTGGTCGAAGTTAAATAACCGCCATGCTCAGGTACCCGAGGAATGCGCCGAGTATTCCACCGGCGACGACGTCACTCAGGAAGTGCATGCCGGTGACGATGCGGGAGACGGCAATGCTGATGGCGCAGAAGACCAGCCCGAGCGTGAGTTCCGGATAGTACGAAATTAGCGGCGTGGAGACGGCAAACGCGGTCATCGTGTGGCCGCTGGGGAAGGAAAAGCGGTCCGGCGGCAGCAGCGTCGACCAGGCGTGTTCGGCGATGGCGCAAGGACGCGGCCGGTTGGCGGCCTTTTTTAGGACCAGGAAGACCCAGATGCCGACGGCGCCGGCGAGCGCTGCGGAACCTGTGGCCAGATAGCGGTCATCACCTCCGTAGATGAGAATGGCGGTGAGAATTGCATACCAAAGCCAGCCGTCGCCGCCGCGGGTCGCGCAGATCATCCATAGCCGGATCCACCGCGGGGCCATCCAGTTATTGCACCGGCGCATGACGATCAGGTCGCGCGTCGCGATGTATCCCAGGAGATGGTCCGCCAGTACCCGGCTTGCTCTCATGTTTCCATTTACTCCCGATTTGATTACAAGCGGTTGAAAAATTCAACAAACATTCGTGAATCGATTTGTTTGTAGCTAACCCTCGTTACAATGACGGGTAGACTACACTGTGCCAAAAAAACCAGCGGTGGATTTCATTTTCTTTGATGCCGGGGGCGGGCATCGGGCTGCAGCAACCGCTCTGGAGGCGGTGATTCGCCAGCAGGAGCGCCCCTGGGATGTTCGCCTGGTGGATCTGCAGGACGTTCTGGACAGCCTGGATATTTTTCGCAAAGTGACGGGTCTGCGGCTGGAGGATATTTATAACCGGATTCTGGAGAATGGGTGGACCCTGGGGTCCACGCAGCTTCTCCCGCTGATGCACGGGATCATTCGCCTTTATCATCCGGCGCAGGTCCGCGTATTGACGAAGTATTGGAGCGAGGCTCCGCCGGACATGGTGGTTTCGCTGGTTCCTAACTTCGACCGCTCGATGTGGCAGGCGCTGCAGAAAGTGAACCCCCGGATCCCGTTCGTTACCGTACTCACCGACATGGCGGACTATCCGCCGCACTTCTGGATTGAACGGCAGAAGCAGATATTCATTTGCGGCACGGATCGGGCTCTGCAACAAGTACGCGAGATCAGCCCCGAAAGTTCCGCACATCGTGTTTCGGGCATGATTTTGAATCCGAAATTTTACGAAGTTCAACCGGTGGACGTGAAAGCGGAGCGCGCCCGGCTTGGATTGGACCCGTCGCGGCCGACGGGGATGGTGCTGTTTGGCGGCATGGGATCGGAAAAGATGGACGAGATTTTTCGCCGGATCGATGGGTCGGATCTGGACGTTCAGCTCATACTGATCTGCGGTAAGAATGAGAAATTGCGGAAGCGGCTGGCCGAGCGGCCCTCGCGAATCCTGAAGTTCGTGGAAGGGTTTACGCGGGAGATTCCAAGGTATATGCAGCTCGCCGATTTCTTCATCGGCAAGCCCGGACCCGGATCGATCAGCGAGGCGATTCACATGGGTCTGCCGGTTCTGGTGGAGAAGAACGCGTGGACGCTGCCGCAGGAGCGATTCAATGCCGACTGGGTGGCGGAACAGCAAGTAGGCGAATCGCTGCGGTCCTTTTCCGAGATTGTTGCGGCGATGGAACGATTGCTGAAGCCGGGGCGCCTGGCGGAATTGCAAGGGAACGTCAGGGGCATTCAAAACCGGGCGGTATTCGAAGTCACGGACCTATTGCAAACATTTCTGCCTTAACAGGCGTTCAGACGCTGGCGGCGTTTGTTGCTGGCTTGCTCGCCGTCGGTTTGCAGGGCTCGTAGACTGGCAAGAATCTGCTGCTGCTTTTCGCGGAGACGGTCGCGGTATTCGCCCCTAGAGTCGTGGGCAAATCCTTTCGCGATAGCCGTAAGCGCGGCTTCATGATCGCCGACGACGAAGTAGCCGTAGCTGAGATTGACTTGCGTCCGTACGTCACGCGGCGACATCTCTTCGGCGATTTTGTAGGCGGCGACGGCATCGCTGTGGCGTTGCAGGCCGTAAAGGGAGTCGCCGTAAACGTTCCAAAGCCAAGTGGAGTACCAAGGGTTCACGGCGAGTGCGGCCTTTGCCATCTGGAGGCCGGCTTCATAATCAAACACCTGGCGAACGAGGAATTCAGCGACCTCCCCTAACAGCGACCAATCGTTCGGATACTTTTCCAGCGCCGATTCGTAAACCCGTTTGGCTTCCGCGATGGCTCCGGCTTGAATGTGTGGCTGTGCGCCCGACCAATCGGCGGCGCCGTAGCACTTCACGAACTGGTCGCTGGTTTGCGGAATGGGGTTTTTAACCAGCAAACGGTAGTGAAGGTTGTTTCCCTCCCTTTCCTGGGCGGTGATCAATTCCGCACCGATGGACGTAGCGAACCGAGCTAACACCGGGAAGTGGAGCCCGATCGCGGTAGAAGAACCAAACTTCAACGCGTTGCTGTAGGACACCGGGGCGTTCGAGTCCACGATGCCGAAGTCCGAGAAGGCGATAAAACCGGCGGGGTCCAGGGCGGGGAGTAGTTGCGTGATGCAATCCATCGCACCGTGATTGAGGACAACGCGGGGTGAATCGCCAAAGGCTTCGAGCGCTTCGTCGCGGAACGTGTAATTACGGTCACAGGGAAGAAAGGCCGCTTCCACTTCGAATAGGTTTGTCAACGAAAAGAGGTTCGGATCCAGATTCTCCGCCAGGGCCCGAATCTCTTCAAGGGCCGGCGCGTGTGCGCGGCGAAGGCGCTCTTCGTCTGAAGTGAGGTGAGTGCGGATACAGAATTCCTCGGGTCCGCGCCGGAGAATCGCGGCGGGGAGGGAGTCGAACCCGTAGTTGCAGAACACGGCGCGAATGTTGATGAGTTGAACGGGGCCGTCGGCCGTTTCCCAAACTAGTGGGCGCCGCGCGTCGCCACGGGCGGGAACGGCTCGCGTGCCGTCAAAGAGTTGAATTTCTTTCCAATGGGCAACCGTTGCCGGGGATCCGTCGGTGACGTAGTAGACGAGTTGCTGGTCAAAACGCTGGCCGGATTGCATGCAAAGGCGCTGAAAGGTCTCAAGAAACAAGCGGGCAAACAGGCCGCTGCCCGCGCATAGTTCAAGGACCACCATCACGCCAGTTGGCGGATTCTCCTGGCAGTTTACGAAGAGCAGGTTGGCCGCGTCCTGAGAAAGGGCGCCACCGGAGGTAGATGAGAACGGGACAGATTCGTCAATGAAACCGCGGATGCCGGCGGTGCGCCAGTACTGTTCGGAGATGCGCCACTCCAGGCTTTCCGTGACCGGTTTGTAGTCTTCGATGATTCGAGACGGAAGTTTGGCCCGGCGGAGCGTTTCCAGGAGATTTGGCTGCGAATCCATTTCAACAGCCTACCGTAGCGGGAATTCCCGCTAAAATCCGAAGATGCGATTCCTTGCCGGGCTCCTATTGTTCGCGTTGTTTTCTTCGGCGCAGTCTTACGATGAGTGGATCAATTCGATCGCCCAGAAGCAGTTGGCGGAGCGAAAGGAAGGCATTCGACGGATCAAATCCCGCGCCGACGCCGAAGCGCACCAGAAGACGGTTCACGCCAAACTGCTGGATGTCTACGGCGGACTGCCCACTTATCGCGGACCTTTGAATTCGCGGGTGACGGGAACGCTGGACGCCGGATCGTACCGGATTGAGAAGGTGATGTTTGAGAGTCTTCCTCGCTACTGGGTGACCGGGAATTTGTATGTTCCCAAGGCGCCGGGGAAGTATCCGGCCGTTTTGTATGCCATTGGACATTGGAACGAAGGCAAGCCGGCGGCACAACGGATGGCGGCGAATCTGGCGATGCAGGGGTTCGTGGTTCTGGCTTTCGATCCCATGGGGCAAGGCGAGCGGTTTCAGGGTTATTGGAGCCGGGCCGGCGTTTCGCTGGTGACCCCGGGTGTGCCGCAGCACTGGACCGCGGGTACGGCGGCGTTTCTGATTAACCAGACCTTGTCGGCGTATTTCGTTTGGGACGGTATGCGGGCGCTGGATTACTTGACCAGCCGGCCGGAGGTGGACGCTACGCGCATCGGTTGCACCGGATGTTCGGGCGGCGGAACGCAGGCGACCTACATTTCGGCGCTCGATCCGCGTGTGAAGGTGGCGGCGCCTCTTTGCTACATGCAGTCCTTCGAAATTCTGTTTCCGGGGCCAATCGGCGATTCCGAGCAGAGCCCGCCGGGATTCCTGGCTAAAGGATTGGATCAGACGGACTATGTCGAACTGTTCGCGCCGAAGCCTTGGTTTATTGGGTCGACGAAGGAAGACTTCTTTACGCCCGCGGGGGCGAAAGTGCTTTATGAGGAAGCGCGGAATTTCTACGAGATTCTGGGGGTACAGGACCGGATTAAGTGGGTGGTCGGGCCGGGCGGGCATGGGACTCCCATCGAGATTCGTGAGGGCGTCTATGAGTGGTTCAATCGCTGGTTGAACAATGGGAGTTCGAATTGGAAAGAGCGGCCGGTGAAGATGTTCACCAATGAAGAGTTGCGGGTGACGCCATCGGGGCAGTTGGCGGCGGAGTCGCGCGATCTGATCGAAATTCTTCGGGAACAGCGGACGGTGCGGCCGGTGACGGGGGAGTTGGACGATTACGTTCGGAGGCTCGCGGTGGTAACGCCGGGTGCGGCGAAGCCGGTTGTCGAGAGCGACGAAACAAGCGATGGGTTGCGAATTCGCAAAGTAAAGCTGACGACGGAACCCGGAGTTACGGTGGAGGGGTGGATCGTTCGGCCGGAGGGGAATGCTCCGGTGTCCGGCGTGGTCCATGTGGAGAGGACAGCGAAGCTTTCGGCTCGCGCGATTGAGATCGCCAAGGCAGGCGCGGAGGTGTTCGCCATCATGCCGCGGGCTTTGCCGGCGCCGGCGCGGTTTAGTGAGCATGGCGATTGGGAAGCGGCCACGCGGGCGTGGCTGACGGGCCGTAATTTGCCGGCGATGCGGGCGGTTGATATCGTGACGGCGGCTCGCGCGTTAGAGACGCAAGGACCCGTTCGCGGCGTGGCCGATGGGGTTCATTCGGTGGCACTGCTGTTGGCCTCGCGGCTGGAACCGCGGCTGAACCGGCTGTGGCTGGAACGCGCACCGTATGGCTTTGCGCCCGTTTACGAATCGCCGCGCCATCTGGGTTTGCATGATGCGGTAATGCCGGGCTTCTATTCGCGCTGGGATCTGGCCGACTTGGCCCACGGGCGGGCCGTCACCTGGATGCAGCCGCAGGATTGGAATAACAATATCGTCTCTCTCAGCGGGCCGTTGTATCGCTACCGGGCATTCGATGAGATGAACGAGGGAATCATTCGCTGGCTGATGCAGTAGGTTATTCCGGCTTAGCCAGCAGGCCGACCTGCGTGGCGCCGGCGAGACGGGCATGATCGATCGCGGTCCCGACCAGTCGAAACTCCAGATCGGGTTCGGCGGTGAAAAAGACGGTGCGATCGGCGCGGCTGGCCAGGACCCACCTCAACTTCGACGGCCACTCGGACTCGCTGAGCTTGTCCCGGTTAAGGATGGCGCCACCGTCGTTCAGCACCGTGATTACCAGCGCCAGTTTGTCAGCGGGGGTCGGCACGGTGTTGCGGTCCTCCTGCGGGGCTTGCACGGGCAGGCCTACCGAATGCGTCGGAACGATCACCATGAAGATGATAAGTAAGACCAATAAGACGTCGATTAAGGGAGTAACGTTGATCGTCGCGTGATTACCGCCAATTTGCATTGCCATGCCGGAAAAGACACCGGTTCGCCGCAAAAGGTTCCAGGGGAAGTTAGTGCGTCATCGCGTAGACGACGTAATTAATTCCTATGCGGTAGGCAAGCGAAGCGAAGGCCTCCGGGTACTGCGGATCATCGGCCCACTCCCAGGCATCGCCAAGGTCCATGTTGTGGCAGATGCCCACCTGCACACGGCCCTTTTCGTCCAGGATCGCGCGCCACCTGGGCTCATAGCCGTCCTGTTCGTAGGTCTGGCCGGAATAGATATAGCGCTGGCCGGGAACCTGGAACTTCTTGTCGAGATCGTAGAGGACGTGGAAGATCGCCTCTCCGTCCGGGAGATCGATAACGGGGCGATCGGGAAAGATTTTACGTAATCCCTCCATGAAAACCTCCCACTCGTAGGTCCCATGGAAGTCGTCGACCATCAGGAAACCACCGCGATCCAGATACTCGCGCAGGCGCTTTCCCTGGGCTTCGGTCATGCTCCAGTGTCCAACCTCAACAGCGTAGAGCCATGGCCAGTTGAAGACTTCGTCGCTATCGACGTCGATAATCTCTTCGACGCTTCGCGCGTTGAGGCGCGTTAAGCGGCGCACGCCTTGCGTGAAGACGCGCTCAGCTTTGTTGGAGTCGGTGCCCCACGAACCGCGGCCCCAGCCTCTGCGCCCTCCGCCACCAGCCCGGTACCGGAGCCTTGCAAAGGCCCACTCGCCCGGAACGTCGGCATCGTCCGGATCCACCGCCGGGTTTTGCATCTCTCGTTCGTACATGTAAGAGGTTCGACGGGACTGGTAGGCCCACGCCGCTCCGCCCAGAAACAGAAACCCGAGCAACACCGCCGCTTTGTGCTTCGAGGTCATTTCGCAAACGTATCACTATTGGGCGGCTCTGCGCTACCCCAGCGGGTCCTCCGGCCAGGCATGGCGCGGATAGCGGCGTCCTAACTCCTTCCGAAGCTGCGGATAGAGCCGCTCCCAGAATCCGGCGAGATCCTGGGTCATCTGGACCGGCCGGTGATTTGGGGCAAGAAGATGAACGACGACGTTGACGCGGCCGTTGGCGACTCGCGGGGTCTCCCGCACGCCGAAGAAGTCCTGCAGCCGTGAAGCGATGAACGGAGGCTGGCCGTCGGTGTAAGTTACCTTTGTTTGCCGGCCGCTGGGTAATTGAATTTTCTCCGGAGCGAGTTTTGCGACTAAGTCGCGTTGCGCCGGAGGAAGTGCGTCGAGCAGGACGCGCTGTAATCCTCCATCGCCCAGGAGCGCGCGCAGTTCGGCAAACGACTTACTGCCGTAACAAGTGGTTTTCAACACGCTTTTCAGCGATTCGTCGTCTGGAACGGGCGGGCCGCCGTGCGCTGCCGCGAATCGCCAGCGTGCCATTAGCAGTTCCATTTCGTCGGCGCCGGCGAATTGGGCCAGGCCTGCCTCCAATGCCTTCTCCGCGAGCAGTTGTGCGGCCAGTTCGGCATCCACGGCTCCGCTGCGGGACTCTTCTATGACGAAGCCGTCGAAGGTCAGGGCACTGACGCTTTCGACCCGTTCGGCAACCCGATTCCATTCCACTCCGTCGCGCGAATCGAGGCGATCCGAGAATAGGTCGAGCAGCCAATTAGGGTCTACTTTGCTAGCGAGTCGAATCAACGGCTGCCCACGATCCTGGCGGTATTCGATGTCCAAGGCGACGAGCAATTGGGCGTCACGTACTCCCGACGAATCGGCCAGCCGGGCCGCGCCGCCGCCAGCCAGCAGAATGTCACCATTGGAACGCCGGCGGCCCAATCGGTCAGAAAAGGCCGCTACAACGGCGATCTGTAACGGCACGTCTTGCGCGCCGCCACGGGATTGAATGCGCGCGGCGCGGCGAATCTGTTCAGCAATTCGAGAGGTATGCGGCATCCAGCGCTGTTCCAGCAGGGAGAACAGGTCCGAATCGACATGGTGGCGGGCGGTCCCCGACAGGCGCTCCCCAGCACTGAGCACGGCGGCTGCGCGGGCGCCAGACTCCCCGGCTCCTCGATCGTCGGCCTCCAGAACCAGGCGAGCCAAACGCGGATGAAGCGGCAGCCGCGCCATCCGCCGTCCGAGCTCGGTTAATCGTCCGCTTTCCACGGCTCCCAACCTCGCGAGCAGATCTTCGGCGGCGTTGAGCGCCGGTTCCGGAGGAGGAGTCAACCAGGGGAGTGACGTCGCGTCGGCGATCCCGCATCCGTGCAGGTCGAGCAGGAGCTGCGTGAGTTCCCGGCGCTCGATTTCCGGCGCCTGTTGCGCCGGGCGCCGGACGAACTCTTCCTGTGTGAAGAGCCGGATGACCCGCCCGGGCGCGATGCGGCCCGCGCGGCCGGCACGCTGGGTCGCTGAAGCCTGGCTTACGCGGGCTACTTCAAGCGATGGGATTCCGGTCCAGGGGGAATCGATGGCGACGCGGGCGAGTCCGCTATCGACGACCGCGGTTACGCCTTCAATGGTTACGCTGCTTTCGGCGACGTTTGTCGAGAGAATGATTTTCGGACGCGGCGCCGGGGCCAGCGCCCGATCCTGTTCCTCAGGCGACAGATCGCCATGAAGTTGCGCGACGATCAGATCCCGCGCGGCGGCGATGGGCTCCAATGCCTGTGCCGCCCGGCGCATTTCGAAGGCTCCGGGAAGGAATACCAGAACATCGCCGGTGAGGCCGTAGCGCACCAGCCGTCCGACACCGTTGGCGACGCGCTGCTCCAGTGTCGCGCCGGTTTCAGGGGTCCACTCAATGGTGATCGGATGGAGTTTCCCTTCACTGCGAAGGATGGGGGCGTTGTTCAGATGCCGGGCGATGGGTGCCGCGTCCAGCGTCGCCGACATGATCACGAGCTTCAGATCGGGGCGCTGCGTTCGCTGAAGTTGGTAGAGAAATGCGAGAGAAAGGTCGCCGTCTAGATGGCGTTCGTGGAACTCGTCCAGAATGACGATCCCGGCGGCGGTCAGGCGTGGATCGGAAAGAAGGCGCCGGGTCAAAACACCTTCGGTAAGGAAGCGCAGCCTGGTTTTGGGCCCGGACACTTCGTCAAACCGAACCTGATAGCCGACGGTCTCCCCCAGACGCTCCCCCATCTCCTCGGCGACACGCCGAGCCGCCAGGCGCGCCGCCAAGCGCCGTGGTTCAAGAACCCACACTTCGCCCGGTGTCTCCGACAGCATCGCGGGCGGCACGCGAGTGGTCTTTCCGGCGCCCGGGGGAGCCTCCAAAACCACGCAGGGATGTTGCCGAAGCGACGCGCGGAGATCGCCCAAAAGCGCGTCAACCGGAAGGGAAAGCACTGCTATCAAGGTAAACTAGAATGTATGTCGTCTTTATTCGCCCCGTTAGCGCCGCCAAAGCGTTTGCTTTTCGGCCCCGGCCCGTCCATAGTCGCTCCCCGCGTCTATGAGGCAATGGGTAAGCCCATTGTTGGCCATCTTGACCCGTTTTTTTTCCAGATCAATCAAGAGATCCGCGCAGGTCTACAGGCAGCCTTTGGAACCGCCAACCCGTTCACGATGGCACTCTCTGGAACCGGCAGCGCCGGAATGGAAGCAGCCATTTCCAATTTTGTCGAGCCCGGCTCGAAGTTTGTCGTCTTCGCCAATGGCTTTTTCTGCGACCGCATGGCCGAGATGGGCCGCCGCCAGAACGCAACTGTAGTCCGCTTTGAGGCCCCGTGGGGCGAGTCGTTCGATGACAATGCCGCCGCCGAGTTCATTCGGCGCGAGAGACCAAACGCCGTCGCATTCGTCCACGGCGAGACATCAACCGGTGTTTTTACGCCCGGCGAAGCGATTTGCGCCGCCGCTCACGAAGTGGGCGCCCTGACCATTGCCGACTGCGTTACATCGCTCGGAACCATGCCGATCAACCTCGACGCAACCGGCATCGACGTCGCCTATAGCTGCACGCAAAAAGGGCTTTCCTGCCCGCCCGGACTGGCGCCGATTTCCTGTTCTCCGCGCGCCATGGATCAGTTGAAAAAACGGGAGAGCTACAACCAGTCCTGGTATCTGGATCTCAAACTGCTTGCCGAATACTATGAGGGATCGCACCGTTATCACCACACGGCCCCGATTTCCATGTTTTATGCCTTGCGCGAAGGATTGGGCCTGGTGGTGCAAGAGGGCGTGGAAGCCCGTTTTGCCCGGCATAAAGCCAATCATGAGAAGTTCGTGGCCGGACTGGGCGACCTTGGCATGGAACTATTAGCAAAGCCCGGAAAACGGATGTGGGCGCTTCATACGCCTAAAGTTCCCGCGGGCGTAAACGATCTGGATGTCCGGAAGAAGTTGATGGAACGCCATGGAATTGAAATCCAGGGCGGATTCGGTCCGCTTGCCGGCCAGGTTTTCCGCATTGGGCTGATGGGTGAAGGCTCGACGGCGGCAAATGTCGATCTGCTGCTTGGGGCACTTCGCGAAGCGTTGGCGTAATCGTGCGGCCTTAGATCGCCCCAGTAGCGGTCTAAGGCCAATCACCTAGCTAGCCCTGGCGCATTTCGACCGATACAGTCTTATATGGCGTTAGAATCCGTTGATTTACTCACGCTACTGAAACGCGTTCGTAAACCAATCGCGGAAGTCGCAGTAGCGTCCGAAGTGGAACCGAAACCGGAACCGGCCCCGGAACCGGCCGTAGAGTCCCCATCACCACTACCATACACCGGGCCAGTCGCCATGCTTGGAGAGTCGGCCAGTGAGTTGGCCGAATTGCGCATGGAGCTGTTCAACGACGAAGTGCTGATTCAGCGGATGCTGGGCCTACTCTACCGCTCGAAGAAGAAAAATCCGAACGGCGGATTCATTTCCATTCTTGACATGGAGAAGATCCTGTCCATTGAGCGGGAGGGCGCCGCGTTCGTAATGATGTACATGAAAACGCAGAAGGTAATCGAGATGGATGACAAAAGCCGGATGGCGATTACGGTCCCCGGAATCATCTACCTTCGGAGTGTGTTAGGAATTCAAGGCGCTCCGACGGTGGCTACCGTGGACGATCCGGAATCGTAGGCAGCCCCGAAAATACACCCGCAATCGGGCCTAATATGCTAACGTGAAAAGTTGCGCGGATGGGCGTTGAAAAGGCCGCCGCGGGAGGATTACATGGAAGCATTAGGAATGGTGGAAACCAAGGGGCTGATTGGTGCGATTGAAGCTGCCGACGCGATGGTCAAAACCGCGAACGTCACACTGACAGGCAAGGAATACATCGGAGCCGGGTACGTCACAGTTACGGTACGCGGCGACGTAGGCGCCGTTAAGGCCGCGACAGACGCCGGTGCCGCCGCCGCCCGCCGCGTTGGTGAACTCGTTGCCGTCCACGTGATTCCCAACCCGCACTCGGAAACTGAAAAAATCCTCCCTGGCGCCAACAAAAAGTAGACCCCGCTGACGGTAAGGCAGCATAAATGTTGCAGGATCCGGATCTGATCTCCTTGCAGGAGGTCCGTACGAAAGTCGAAAAAGCATGGGCGGCCGCCCAGCGCTTCCGTGCGTTCTCGCAGGAGCAGGTCGACGCCGTGGTCGAGCGAATGGCCGAAGCCGCCCGGGGACACGCCGAACGCCTTGCCGCTATGGCCGTAGAAGAGACCGGTTACGGCAACGCCAAAGATAAATTCGCGAAGAACATGCTTTCGGCCGAGCGTTTGCCGGCCGCGCTCCGGGCCATGAAAACAGTCGGCGTGCTCGGCGAACGAACCGAGGACAAGGTCACCGAAATCGCTGTCCCGGTTGGCGTCGTTGCGGCCATACTTCCGACAACAAACCCCACTTCCACGGCCATTTACAAAACCCTCATCGCGCTTAAGGCCGGCAATGCGATCGTCCTTAGCCCGCACCCTCGTGCCAAGGGCTGTACCTGCGCTACGGCCGAGGTCCTCTATCGCGCGGCGGTGTCCGCCGGGGCTCCCGAGGGCATCATACAGTGCCTCACCCAGCCGACCATGGAAGCGACCAACGAGTTGATGCGCCATGCGCGCACGGCCGTCATTCTCTCCACCGGCGGATCCGGCATTGTCAAGGCCGCGTACTCGTCCGGAAAACCCGCATACGGCGTCGGTCCCGGTAACGTCCCCGTTCTGCTCGACACGTCAGCCGACGTCAATATGGCCGTTCGCGCCATCATCGCCGGCAAGTCGTTCGACAATGGCACGCTCTGCTCCTCCGAACAGACACTAGTCGCCGAATCGAAGATTCGCCAAAACGTTCTTAATGCACTGGCTTCCAATGGCGCCTTTCTCTGCGACCAGGCGCAGGCCGCCGCATTGGCCCGCGTGCTCTTCAGCCGCGGCACCACGGTCAATCCCGAAATGGTCGGCCATGCCGCCGCCGAGATCGCGACCAAGGCCGGATTTGCAGTTCCCCCGCAAACCCGCGTTCTGGCAGCGGAAATCGCCGGCATCGGGAAGGATCATCCGCTCTCGGCAGAAAAACTGTCTCCTGTTCTGGCTGTTCATTTCGTCGAAAATTTTGAGGCCGCGCTCAATGCCTGCGAAGCAGTACTTCGCTTCCACGGTCTCGGTCACACCTGCGGCATCTATACGAATGATGAGGCGAAAGCGCGCCAATACGCCATGCGGATGCCCGCCCATCGCGTCCTGGCCAACACCCCGACTCCGCAGGGCTCCGTCGGCATTACGACCGGGCTCTTTCCGGCCATGACACTTGGCTGCGGCTCGGTGGCGGGCAACGCCACGGGCGACAACATCACACCCTTCCATTTGCTGAACATAAAGCGACTCGCCTGGGCAATCCGGCCGTGGTCCAACGCCGAGGAGACACCCGTTATGACCCAATCCGGCGGCCCGGTCTCCAAAGACCGCATCGCCGCGGCGGTTGATCGCTACCTGGGCGGCGGCAAGCCATCCCAGACTGCCAACGTCGCCAACATTGTCGACAAGTTTCTGGAAAGCAAGGGCATAATCCAGACCTGCGAACCCTGCGCCGCGCCGAAAGCGCCGCAAACCGAAGAGGCGAAGCCCGTATCCGTCACCGATTTTGTGTGCGAAGATGATGTCCGTCAGGCGATTCGCAATAAACAAAAGATCTTTATAGGCGCCAAAACCATCGTAACGCCATCGGCCCGTGAACTTGCCAACAGCCAGCACGACGAAATCCTGGTGCTAACCAAGCCGTAGAAAGCGCTATGCCAACCGATCTCGATAAACTCAAAACCCAACTCCCCCCCGAACTCGAGAGCCGTGGCTTCGTTGTTTTTCATGGGCTTCCGCGCGCCGGTGAGGAATCCGGCGTGGTCATGTGGGACGCCATTCAACGGCCCGAATACTGCGACTTCCTGGATTGCGCCGGCAAACTCGGAATCAAGTTGATCGTATTCAACACCCGGGCTCTGGAGAAAGCGACCATCGAAGATCTCCAGGAGGAGATCGAGTCTATGGATTTCAGTTCAACGGAACGCCGCGACCTGGAGCGGCGCCTTCGCGCCTTGAAACCATATACCGGATTCACCGCCAATTTGGAGATGTCGTTCGACTTCAACGGCTCCACCTACGTTTACGAAATTCGCAGCGAGTTCATGAATGAGTTCCTGGCGATCTTAAACGAAGTCGATGTCGACCTGTATCCGGGCGGAGACTTCGACGACGACGAACCCGAAAACCCCAGCGGCTTCTTCTCCCGAAACTAGCGCCGCAGCCATGTCACTCAAACCTGCGCGCTGGTTGATCCCTTCGCCACCGCCGGATGAACTGGAAGCTTTCGCCCGCGCCGCCGGTATTGCTCTCCCCACGGCCCGCATCTTTTGGAAACGCGAGATCCGTGACGCCGAAGCCGCTCAGCACTTCCTGCACCCGAAGCTCGAGGACCTGCACAGCCCATTTGAGTTGGCCGACATGGACCGCGCCTGCCGTCGGCTCGTGCAAGCGATTCGAAATCGGGAAAAAATCTTGCTCTATGGCGACTACGACGTCGACGGTACGAGCGCCATCGTCATTCTTCACACGATGCTCCGCCTGGCGGGCGCCGTCGTCGACTATCATGTTCCGCACCGCATCCGGGACGGCTATGGCATGCGCAGCGAGGCCGTCGAGGAAGCCAACGCGAATGGAGTCCGGTTAATCGTAAGCGTTGACACGGGCATTCGCGCCGGGGCGGTCGTCGAACATGCCAAATCCCTCGGTATCGACGTCATCGTCACCGATCACCACTTGCCGGAGACTGCACTGCCGCCCGCTGTTGCTGTTCTGAATCCTAACCGGGTCGACTGCCCCTATCCGGCGAAGAACCTTTGCGGCGCGGCTGTCGCCTGGAAGTTGGCGCAGGCGCTGGTGAGCGCCCTCGAATGGCCCGAATCGCGGCAAACCAAGCTCATTACCTCGTTGCTCAAACTCGTGGCCATTGCGACGGTCGCCGATGTCGTGCCGCTGACTGGCGAGAACCGGATTCTGGTGAAGCATGGGTTGGACGGCCTCCGGGAAAACACGAACCCTGGGCTCCGGGCCATCTTGAAGGTCGCCGGCATCGCACCGGGAACCACGCCGTCAGCCCGGCAGGTCGGCTTCCAGATCGGACCGCGCCTTAACGCCGCAGGCCGGATGGACGATGCCCGTGACGTCATTGAACTGTTCCTCACTCAGGATGAGAATCGCGCCGCCGCGCTGGCCGAAAAGCTCGACGTATTGAACAAGGAGCGACAGGAAACGGAAGCCTCCATCCGCGAGGAGATTCTGGCCGAATGCGCCAAAGCCGTCATTACCGACGCCGACGCCGGTCTCGTTTTCTCCTCCCCCGGCTGGCATCAAGGCGTAATCGGCATCGTCGCCGGACGGCTGGCGGAACGGTACTGCCGCCCGGTCTTCGTCCTCAGTGAGGACCCGGAAACCGGTGAGGCCCACGGATCCGGCCGTGGAACAGCGCTCTTCCATTTGCTGGAAGCGATGGAGTCCATGCCGGAACTGTTTACTCGATTTGGAGGCCACCGGCAGGCGGCGGGACTCAAGATGAAGATCGATCAGATCACCGCATTCCGCGCCAGGTTTGCGGCCTACGCCGCCGCACGCCTGGGTCCGGAAGACCTGCGCCCGGTTCACGATTGCGACGCCGCCGTGGCCCTCGACGAATTGAACGACGACACGGCCGCCGAAATTCTCGCCATGGCGCCATTCGGAAACTCCAATCCCGTTCCGCTCCTGGCGCTGCAGGGCGCACAAGTGGCGCGGGCGCCGGAGATCAAGAACGAAAAGCACCTTTTCCTGCACCTCCGCCACAACGGCACCACGCGCCTGGCCAAGGGTTGGAGCATGGCCGGGCTCGCCGGGGAATGCCGCACTGGTGATGCCATCGACGCCGCCGTCCTACTGGAAGAGGACACCTGGTCCAGGGCACGCGGAGGCGCGTTCTGGGGCCTCATCCTCAAAGATTTTCGAACTACGGATTCAGCAGCACCGCCGCTGACGCAAACGGCACCTCTGTCCCATTGGTAATCGCCAGATACATGACTTGTAAATCCATGCTGCCCGTAGGAGCCAGGAAGTGGTAGTCGTCGATGTACCCTTCGGCGGTGTCATTTAACTGGTCGCCATTCGGCCAAAGGAAGATCACGTCGCGAGCCCGGGTTTGCGGTTCCCAGTCCTCGAAGTCCACGCGATCCGGCAATTCGCTGACGGCGCCATCGGCGTAGATCAGTTTTTTGGGACCGAGAAATGGCAGGTTCCCGGGCAGACGGCCGACGGTAATCGAGGGGTCCCCATAATAAGCCTTGTAGCGCGCTCCGCCGGTATGCATCGGGAACATGGCTTGGGCGCTGGTGAATAGTTTGGGGCAGCCATTAGGCGCAAACTGAACCCGCCATACGGCGCCGTCCCAAACGGCATAGCCGTGGTTCATATTGACGTCGGAACAGCCAGGGATCCTATCGGTCGTGAAGACCATGAACGTCCCCGGCGCTCCGTCCCAACGCCAGTCAGTGAGGGCCGGGAAGCCCACCTTGTTCTGACGTGTATTTTGGATTCTGTCGCCCTCCAGGCTCAGTGCGGGGGTTAGGATGCAGCCGCCACCGGCTGAGTAATCGGCGGTGGTAGAGCAGGTGGTCGGGCTACTTGCATTGAAGTCCTGTCCAACGTAGCCATCGACGCTGTCGATCGTGAAAACCCTGGTTCGCCGGTCTGCGCCCTGCGCTTCGAAAAAGAGCCGGACTTTCCCACCCATGGCTGCCGACAGCGGCACGCCCTGGCCGGTAGCGACGGTCTCAACCAGCGGCGCCGCAGGGCTCGGTGTGATGAGCCCCGTAGTGCCGCGGCTGCTGGTGAAGCTAAGGTAGGTCAACGGCAGCGAGGCGCTGACCGGTGCGTTCGTAATGGCGGTCGTCAGAGTCTGGCGTTGCGGCTGGCCCGGTTGACCCATCGGCCCGTAGTAGATCTGAATTCGATCTCCAGTGACCGGCCCCGCTTCCGGCCCGAATCGAGTCGCGCTGATCCGCACGTTGCCGTCGCTGACAATGCGGGACAATCCGGCGGTGGTGTTGCCGGTTCCCTGCAGTTGCCAGTATTCGGTGGAAGTTGCGGCGCTGACAGCGGCGCTGGTGCCGCTCCTGGTGCAGCCCGGATCGGCGCATGACTTGACAGTAATTGTGTAACTCGTCGCGGCTCTTAGGCCGCTGAGCTCGACCGTATTTGCTTTGCTGTCCGCTGTGACCCTGGTGTTCTGAATACCCTCGGCGGCGGCGACTTCGTAGTGATCCACGGCGACGGACGGCGGTTCCCAAGTAACGTTGAGCTTGGAAGAGGAAGAAAAGCGGTGGCTTCCCACCGTCTGAGTTCCCGAGCTCATAACAGATACCGACGCCGGAGCATTTCGCGCCACCGCCACGCTCACGCTCGTACCGGCCGCCCCAACGGGGACTCGAAAATTGACCTGGCCCAGGCCAATGAATCCCGGCGCCAATCCAGCGAAGAGAACGGTGGCGGGCTTGCCGCCAAAAGCAATTTCAATGTCGCCCGCCGGCGCTTCGTAGAGTTGGCCGTCGGCCGGATAACCGCTGGCAATTGGCGGAGACACCGCACCGAGCCCGGTGAGGAATGCGATGAGGACTTCGCCTTCGACCGGCGGAGCGGCCGGGGATACCGGATTCCAATCGGCGCCATGCAATAGGATCGGATCGCCCTTACCGTCCATGCTTCGAGTGAAGAACCGGGGAGCCCTGGGAGCGACGTTGACTGTGACAGCCGGGCTAACTCCCGAGGTCCATCGCACCCTGACTTGAACGGGTCCGCTCAATCCGTAGGGCATCTGCGCGTTGATCTGGCCCGGAGAGATGAAGAAGAGCGGCATCACTAGATTATTCGCCTCCACCAAGGTCCCACCCATGCTAAACGGCAACGGCACTCCGGAGGCGCTAGCGGTCTCACGCGCCAACTGGGTTCCAAAGATGGCGATGATGGATCCGGGAGCGATGGCGTCCGTGTAGTCGGCAGCGTTCACAACGCCCCCAGGCGCGATTATCTGTGCGGAAAGGCCCAGGCAGAGCAGTGGTGTCGAAAGCAGCAACCTGGTCATAAGCGCTCCAACTCTTCTTCCAACTGTTGCTGCCGGACCAACTCGGCGTAGAGTCCGCCGTGTGCCAGGAGTTCGGCGTGCGTCCCCTGCTCGGCGATGGTCCCTCGCTCCAGCACGACGATGCGGTCGGCGTGGCGAATCGTTGACACACGATGAGAAACCAGAAGCGTAGTCCGGCCGCGCATGACCGCCGTAAGCTCACGCAATATTCGTTCCTCGGTCACGGTATCTACGCTGGCCAGCGCATCGTCCAAAATCAGAATCGCCGGGTCCCGGAGAACGGCACGGGCTATGGCTGTTCGCTGTTTCTGACCGCCGCTCAAGGTAATGCCGCGTTCGCCGACAACCGTGTCGAGACCGGCCGGCATGCCCGCAAGGTCCGGCTCCAGACCGGCAATAACTGCCGCACGTTCGATATCCGCTGCGCGAGCCGATGGCACTCCGAGCGCGATGTTCTCGCCCAAGGTCATCGAGAAGAGAAAAGTTTCCTGCGGCACAACGGCAATCATCCGGCGAAGGGCGGCCGGGTCATACTGGCGCACGTCGGCTCCGTCGACCAATACCTGCCCGGCAGTGGGATCGAAAAGCCGCGGGATGAGGCTCACCAGCGATGTCTTTCCGCTGCCGGTGTGGCCGGCCAGCGCCACGGTCTCGCCGGCGCGAATAGTGAGGTCGATGCCGCGTAGCGCTTCGCCGGCGGGGTAGGCCACGCGAACATCCCGGAACTCGATTTCGCCGCGCAGCGTGGCTGGACGAAGCGCGTCCGCCGGCGCGGCAATCGATGGAGGAACGGCCAGCATTTCGCGAATGCGCCCCAGCGATGCCGTTCCGCGCTGCATCAGATTGATCACCCAGCCCATGGCGATCATCGGCCAAATCAACATGCCCATGTAGGTCTGGAACATGACAAAGCTGCCTAGCGAAATGCTTCCGGAAAGCAACCGGAATCCGCCAATCCAGAGCACAATGAGGAACGTGACGCCGATCATGGCGTGCAACAACGGTTCGAATACCCCGGTGGTGCGTACTAACTCGAGATTGCGATGGATATATTCCTGATTGAGCGATTCAAAGGCCCGAAGTTCGGCGCCCGCCTGCCGGTAGGAACGGAGAACGCGCATTCCGCTGATGGATTCCTGCACGCGGCTGCTGATCCCGCTGAAGACCCCCTGGATTTCTTCGAACTTGGCGTGGATTCGCTGTCCGTAGAAGATCACCAGAAGGCTGATAACAGGAGCAGGCGCGAGTGCGGCAAGGGCCAACGGCACATCAACGGTGAGCATGATGATCGCGGCCAGCACGAGCGTCAGCGATGTCTCAGACCAGTACATTAGACCCGGGCCGGCCATCATCCGGACGGCGCCCAGGTCGTTGGTCGAGCGGGCCATGATGTCACCCGTGGAAAAGCGGCCGTAGAAATCCCGCGAAAGGATCGATAAGTGAGCGTAGATGTCGTTACGAAGGTCGTACTCGATATCGCGGGAGACGCCAATTAGTATGAGCCGCATCCAGTACTGAAAGATGCCCTTGACGATCGATACGGCAAGCAGCATGCCAGCGAATGGAGCCGCGATCCGCCACCCGCCGCCGGCTTCGAGTGAATCGACTCCCCTGCGAATAATCAGCGGAACCATTACTCCGAGAAGATCCTTCAGAATGAGTGCGGCGAACCCCAGCGCCAACGCCCGCCAGTGCTGCCGGAGATATGGCCACAGGAAGACGACGGCGTCGCGCATGGACTACAACCCGATCCAATCGGCGACCGTCTTGGCCCACTCAAAGAAGAAGGTCTTCTGGTACTGGCGGTCGGTCCACCAGGTGTTGACGTCATAATCGACCGTGGGTGCGGCGGCGACTTTTACGTCAATGCCCGGCCAAACGCGGCGCAGAATAGATCCGGCTCTCCGCGTGTGAAAATCACTGGTTACTACGAGTACGGACCGGCAGCCCGCGGCTTTAAGACGATCGAGAACCTGACGTCCCTCGCTAATCGTCGATTTGCCCTTGTTCGGCCATCCGACGAAGGGAACATCGACCGCTCCGTTCTTCCTGGCGAAAGGGATCGCGAGTTCATCTTCGGTAAATCCGTAATTGCCTTCCGGGCCGCTGATGAATACTTTCGGCGCCAGTCCGGCACGGAAGAGTTCGGCGGCGCGCAAGATCCGCTGGCCGTGCGAATCGCCAGCCAGAACAAACATGCAGTCGCATTTTGCCGGTTCGTCGGTTTTAATCAGAAAGTTCCCGAGCGGGTAAAGCACCGGCTTGGGGAACAGATACAGTCCGGCTATTACGGCGAGGCCAAGCATCGCCCAGCGCAGGCTACTTTTCATCGGAAGGCTGGCGGGTATCTAAATGGCCCACCGTCTTCAACACCTGAAACAGCCGTTCAACTTCCAGTTCGTCTTCCGTGCGCAAGAGTTGATACTTGGGAGAGGGCAACTCTTTCTTCTCCATCGGAGCCGGTACGGATTCTCCCCAGAACTGTACCCAGGGAATTCCATCGATCAATGCTTCCCGCGAATTTCGGCGCAAGTGACGCAGGAGCGAATTTGCGGCATCCAAGTCGCCGGGATACACAAGCAGCATGCGCTCGTCGCTGGCAAGCGTTACGAATACGGCTAACGGGGAGATCCAACCCGTGCGGTCGACGCGGCGGACGTCGATCCAAGGGATCGCGCGGCGTCCGACCACCAGGAACTGCTCTTGAATTTCAATGGTGGGACGAAAGGCCAGCAACATAACGGCCACAGCGCTTAGCAGGAAGAGAATGGCCCCAACCAGGGCAATAATCCACTCCGTCGCGAAAACGGCAGAGATCACCGCTAGCGCGGCAGCGACGAGTCCAGCGGTTAGGTATTGCCGGGAGGGCGTATAGCGCATCGCCTGAAACCTTCTACTCTAAGACTAACGCCAGCGAGGCGGCAGGTCAATTCGGGTTTCGCGAGAATTGAGGTCCGTATTGCCGGATTTGTTGAAAAGACCCGTCATATAGGTGAATTAATTTCGGGGAAGGGCCACGGCAGGCCATTCGTTACCGCAGTTTTCGGATGATTTCATACCCGTAGTGGCCAAAGCTCATAAACGCCAACAACGCCGTCGCGTAAAAGAATGGCGCCGGGTCGTCGGGCCAGCGCAGTAGAATCGCCCCGGCCGTTAGCAATTGAACGAGCGTGGAGAGCTTCCCAAAGATTGACGGCGGGAAATCGGTAAGGCGGCCGGACAACTTGAGCACGCCTGCGGCCAGCAAGATCGCGATGTCGCGGCCGATTACGACGCAAACCAGCCACCAGGGAATGTAATCGCGGAGACCGAGTAAGAGGAAGACCCCTGTTAACAACGTCTTATCCGCAATCGGGTCGATGAACGCTCCAAACTTGGAGCTCCAGCCGAACCGGCGCGCCAGGGTTCCGTCGATCGTGTCGGTCATGCCGGAAAGGAAGAACAGGATCAAAGCGGTGTCAAGATCCCGCTGCAGAATACGGTAGAGGATGACCGGCGTCGCACATATCCGCAACACCGTCAATACGTTGGGGATGTGGCGCACAAGAAGCCTAAACGGCTACTGCGGTCCGCGAGGCGATCACCGGCTCTTCCAGCGTAAAGACTTCATACAACGAGGGATCCTGCATGATCCGGCTGACCAGCGCCGCGTGCATAGCATGCCCCGCGCGCTCGGCGATCACGCGGCCCAACAGCGGACGGCCGATGAGAGCCAGATCGCCGATGAGATCGAGAATCTTGTGCCGGCAGGGTTCGTCTGGGAATCGCAAACCGCCTGCATTCAATACTTTATCGGGTGTGAAGCAGACAGCGTTGTCCAACGACGCCCCGCGAATGAGGCCCATGTCGCGCATCGCGTCCAGTTCGTGCTCAAAACCAAAGGTCCGCGCCGGAGCGATTTCGGTTGCGTAGTTCTCCGGCGTCAAGTCGATTTCCATTGTTTGCCGACCGACCAGGGCATGCGGAAAGAAGATATCGCAATGCAGTGAAAAATTGTTGGCCGGAAGCAGGGTAATCCGCTTGTCGCCGTGTACGTGCGTCACCGGTTTCCGAACACGAAGGTAACGGCGGCGGCGCTTCTGTTGCACCACCCCGGCTTCCTTCAATAACGCGACGAACGGCAGACCGCTGCCATCCAGTATCGGAACTTCGAGATTATCGATGTCGATCCAACAGTTATCGATCCCCGAAGAGTAGAGCACCGAAAGCAGGTGTTCGGTGGTGGAAATCAGCACGCCCTGCCTCATCAGGCTCGTCGCATAAGAAACACGGGCGACATGTTGCCAGGAGGCGGGAAGCGAGAAATTCCGAAGATCCGTCCGGAGAAAAACGATTCCGGTTCCGGCCGGGGCGGGTCTGATCTTAATATTTACCGGAACACCGTGATGCAATCCAACGCCCGATACAGAGACCGGACGGGCAACCGTCTGTTCAAAGTACAAGAGTGAACTCCTGTTTGCGAATCACTGGCAAAACACAGGGTAGCAAATCTTCCAAAAATTGTAAACCACTGATAAAGCTAAACTTATCAATTCATTTTGTGTCGGTTTTGACACAGTTTTAGGGCAAGACAATGGCGGAATTGACACGGAGGTTAGAATCGAAGGCAGTATGGCGCGCCTATTCCTTATAGATACGTTTGGTTTCATTTTCCGGGCATTTCACGCGAGAGCGCGGACGGGGGCGCCGCCAATGCGCACATCGACCGGCATTTCGACCGAGGCGGTTTTCATCCTCCACAACATGGTGAAGAAACTGCGGCAGACGTATTCGCCCGAGTATCTTGTGGCGGTGTATGAGAGCCTGGGGCCGTCCTTTCGTTCGGAGGAATTCGCCGACTACAAGGCCAACCGGACCGAGACGCCTCCGGAATTGCTGGAGCAGATTCCGCTGGTGAAGCGGATGCTGGAAGCGATGCGGATTCCGGTATTAGAGTTTGAACGCTACGAGGCAGATGATGTGATCGGGACGCTGGCCGTTCAGGGGCGCAGTGTGGGCCTGGAAGTCGTCATCGTATCCAGCGACAAGGATATGATGCAGTTGGTGGGGGGTGGAGTGACGATGTTGAACCCTGCCAAGGACGATGCCACTTACGACCGGGACGGCGTGAAGGAGTTCATGGGCGTATGGCCGGAGCAGATCGCCGATTTCCTGGCGCTGGTGGGCGACTCGGTCGATAACATTCCCGGCGTGGCGGGAATCGGGAAGAAGGGGGCGGCGGAACTGCTGGCAAAATATGGATCGGTGGAGGGGCTGCTGGCAAACCTGGGCGATTTGAAACCAAAGCAGCGGGAGGGAATTGAAGCCGGCCGCGAAGTTTTGGCGATGAGCCAGCGGCTGGCGACCATTGCGACCGATGTGCCGTTAGGAGTCGCTCTGGAAGATCTCGCGGTCAAGGAACCAGACCGGGCTGCGTTGGAGGCGGTCTATCGGGAGTTGGAGTTCTTCAGTTTTCTGCGAGATCTATCCGATGCACCGGCAAAAGAGGAGCCGGCCGAAGACTACGGAAACGTGGACGATATTTCTACTTTCACCGATGGCGCCGCACTGGTGGGAATAGCAGCCTTCGACGGCGCAGTTGGAGCGTCAACCAAGGCTGGCGTAGCGCGCTGCTGCGCGATGGAAGCGGCGGGGACGTTCCTGGAGTCGCCGGCCGCGAAGGTGGTCCATGATTGGAAGTCGCTGCTACTGAAGCATGCGTCATTGAACGGCGTAACCCGCGATCTGATGCTGGAGTGCTTTCTGCTAACGGCAGACGGCGGGAACGCGGCATTCGACTCGATGTGCCAGGTCTATTTGGGGAAGAAACCCGGGGCGCGTGCCGATCAGCGGGCGGACCTGGTGCTGCAATTGGCCGGGAAATTGGACATCTCGCCATTCGAGAGCCTGTACCGCGAGATGGATCTGCCATTGGTTCCCGTACTGGCGGACATGGAGCGGACTGGAGTGCGTATCGACAGCGAGCAACTGGCACGAATGAGCGTGCGGATGCTGGCTGAGATCGACCGCCTGACGGCCGAGATTCACGGAATGGCCGGGCACGAATTCAACATCAATTCCCCTGTGCAGTTGGGGAAGGTGCTGTTTGAAGAGATGGGGCTCGCGCCGGCGGGAAAGACCGGAAAGGGCAAACAGCTATCCACGGCGGCCGATGTACTGGAGTCGCTGGCCGTCGATTCCCCGATTTGCGCGAGAGTCCTGGAGTTTCGGGGACTGGTGAAACTGCGCGGGACCTATGTCGATGCCCTGCCGCAATTGGTGCGGCCGGAAACCGGACGGCTGCATACGACGTTTAATCAGACCGGCGCGGCGACCGGGAGGCTGTCATCCATCAATCCCAACCTGCAGAACATTCCCGTTCGAACGGAGCTGGGACGCGAGATTCGGGCCGCCTTCGTTCCGCGGCCGGGTTGGAAGTTAGTCGTGGCGGACTACTCGCAAATCGAACTCCGGCTATTGGCGCATATGTCGCTCGATCCGGTGTTAGTTGACGCATTCCGAAACGGCGAGGATATTCACACGCGCACCGCGGCCGAAGTGTTCGGCGCGTCGCCCCTGTTGGTGACTTCGGAGATGCGGCGGGCGGCCAAGGCCGTGAATTTCGGGATCGTCTACGGCCAGACGTCATTCGGGCTGGCGGCAGCGTTGGGCATTCCACGGAATGAGGCCGACAAGTACATCAAGAACTATTTCGCCCGGTATGCCGGCGTGAAGACGTTCATCGACAGCACCATCGCACAGGTACGGGGGACGGGTTACGCGGAGACGCTTTACGGGCGCCGCCGGCCGATCCCGGATATGACATCGAAGAATCCGAACGTGCGCGGCTTCGCCGAGCGGACAGCGGTAAATACGCCTCTGCAGGGGACAGCCGCGGATCTGATCAAGATCGCCATGATTCGTATTTACGACGAACTTCGGACGGCGGGCATGGAAGCAAAGATGATTCTTCAGGTGCATGACGAACTGGTTTTCGAAGCCCCGGTTGCCGAAGTTGAGCCCCTGCGGGCGATGGTGAAACGGTTGATGGAAGGGGTACGGGAGTTGGCCGTGCCGCTAGTCGTGGACGTGGGGGAAGGGGAGAATTGGCGGGACGCAAAGTAGCATGAGCAGGTCGCAAGGCTATTGGCGTACTTCGGCTTGCGTCGATAGAATTGACGGGATGCGAATCCCTCTTTTGATGGCGGTCACGCTGTTGCTTGCCGCCTGTGGTTCCAAGGAACCCGTTGAACAGGAGAAGAAGCGCGCCCCCGTCCAGGCGCCGGCAGTTTTCAAGGTTCGCATGGAAACCACCAAGGGCCCGATCGTGGTTGAAGTTCACCGGGACTGGGCGCCGCGCGGAGCAGATCACTTCCACACGCTGGTTACGGAGAAGTTCTACGACGGTGTAAAGTTCCACCGCGTGGTGCGCCGGTTCGTGGCTCAATTCGGTATTAATCCCGACCTGAAGAAGGATCAGTTGTGGCGGTCGCTGGAGTTGGTGGACGACCCGGTGAAGGTGCCGAACAAACGCGGCACGCTAACCTTCGCGTCCCGCGGTCCGAATACTCGCACGACCCAGTTATTCTTCAACCTATCCGACAACGTCACGCTAGACAAGGACGGATTCGCGCCGCTCGGGAAAGTGATCGAGGGCCTGGAGATCATGGACCAACTGGCCTTCGTTTACGGCGATATGCCGCCGCGAGGGGGAGGCCCGGATCCCAAGCAGATTCAAACCTTCGGATACAACTACCTGAATCGCGAATTCCCGCGGTTGGACACGATAACAACGGCGAAAGTAGTGGAGTGAGCCTTACAAGCTGAGAACCGGGCACGGCGACTCGCGTACGATCGCATAGCTGTGCGTTCGCAACCGGCCGAGGAGGCTCTTATCGATGTGCCGGCCGAGGATCACGAGATTGGCGTTGACATCTTCGGCAACCTGGCGAATGACCTTGGCGGGTTCGCCCGGGATGACATGTACCTGCGCTTTAGCCCCAGCATCGACGACGCTGCCTTCCAATCGTGTTTTCATCTGATGTGCCACTTCCGTGCGCCATGTGGAATCCACGTAATGGGCCACGCCGGCACCGTCGTCAGGGCTTGCATGTACAACGTGGAGCGCGGCCCCGAACGCCTTTGCGATTTTGTCGCCGGCGGCAATCAGCTTGCCCGCGCGAAGGTCAACTTCAACTGCGACAACGACGCTGGCGATGTGCTCCGCTTCGTCGGGGGGAACCTCAAGGTGGGCGCCGGTGAGGACCGGTACGTGGGCGTCCGAAAGCACTCGCGCGGCTACCGAGCCGAGCAGGAAGCGGCGGAAGGGGCCGTACCCGTGCGTCGAGAGCATGATGAGATCGGCGTGTTCCTCAGTGGCGGTGCGAAGAATCTCGCTCGCCGGATCGCCCTCGCAGAACACGGTTTTGACCGGGCAGCCGGTCAAGTAGATTTTGACGAATTCGGCCAATTGGCCCTCCAGCAGCGGTTTCTGCCGTATATACCAATCGGTCATGGCGGTGGTCGGGATACCCCCTCCATCGACCGCGAGGTCGAACGGCCGCATCACATGGAGCGCGACGATGGTTGCGCCAAACTGCTTGGCGAGGATGCGGGCGTGAGCGGCCGCACTGGCGGCGCGGCTGGAAAAATCAACGGGCAGGAGGATGGTCTTTGGGGTGTTCATATAGCCCTCTTACTTACTGCTTCTAAGATAAGTTTAGTCCTATTCCCACTAAAATGAAATGGCTTTCGCTGTTGAATAATTGCGCACGTAAGTGAATAAGTATTCGCCAAGAGTATCTTGAAATGGGAGAGGATGACGGCATGCGATATTTAGCGCTGCTGCTATGGACTGGCTGCGGATTGAGCGGGGAGGTGGCGAGCCCGGCGTTCGAATACCTCGTCGATGGGCGCGTGGAACTGTCCTGCCCTACTCCCGGCGCCGTGATCCGGTACACCTTCGAGGAGATGGACCCGGACCGCTCGGCGGGAGTTTATCTGGCGCCGGTAGAGGTTCCGGCGGGAAAGACTATTCGGGCGCGCGCGTTCACAGCCGATGGCGCCGAACAGAGCCTGTTGACGATCGTGGCTGGGAGGGGCGCGCCATCGACACTCGTGCCAGTGACGCAAAACCGCGACTGGAAGAACTACGACTGGGCGTCAAGGCACGCATCGATTCTGAGCCTGATGAAACAGAAGCCGCCCGAACTGGTGTTCCTGGGCGATTCGATTACCCACTTCTGGGGTGGTGAGCCAGCGGATGCGCGGCTGCGTGGTCCCGCGGTGTGGGAAAAATACTACGGAGCGCGAAGGGCCGTCAACATCGGTTATGGATGGGACCGGACCGAGAACGTGCTGTGGCGGCTTCGTAACGGAGAAGTGGATGGGATCTCGCCGAAAGTAGTGGTGGTGATGATCGGCATCAACAACGCCGGGATCAACACGGTGGAGGAGATCGCGGCAGAAATCGACGCCATTTGCGGCGAACTGTACTTGCGCCTTCCGCAAACAAAGATTCTGCTGTTAGGAATATTTCCGCGAGGGGCGAAACCGGACAGCGTGCGCGCGAAAGTAGCGGCAGTGAATGAACGGGTCGCGAAGTTGAATGGTAGTAGAAATATTACTTACTTAGACATCGGCAGGGTGTTTTTGGAAGCCGACGGAAGTATCTCCCCGGCGGTCATGAATGATTACCTGCATCCCACCGCGGAGGGCTATGAGCGATGGGCGGCGGCGATGGAACCGCTCTTGAAAAAATTGCTCAAAGAGTGACGCGGCCATTATTTTGGCTTGTATAGTAGAATCGCATACGAGTATAGTAGGTATGAAATGCTGCTGCCCCGCCTGACGAAATTGGAGCTTCAGATTCTTGACGCTCTTTGGAACAATGGCCTCCTATCGATCCGAGAGATACAGGAAACCTTTCCAGAGCCCGGACGGCCGGCATATACGACGATTCAAACGACGGTCTACCGGCTGGAGGAGAAGGGCGCCGTGCGGCGTGCGAAAAAAATCAGCAACGCGCACATTTTTGAAGCCGTGGTGGCGCGGAAGGCAGCCGGCGGGCGGCTGATCGATGAGGTAATGAGCCTATTCGGCGGGCGGACACAGCCAGTGATGGCCCATCTGGTGGAGTCGGGGAAACTGACGCTGGATGACATTCGGGAGGCGGAAAGGCTGATTCAGGAGAAGAAGGAGAGCAAATAAATGGGCGGTTTGGTTAACCATTTATGGCAATCGACCGGCTTCGCATTGGCCGCCTGGCTAAGGGCAATGCAACTTGGGGCTGCGCCAGACTTTCGTGATTGAGCGAGCTGAGAAACCGTCGGAGAACTGATTTATCGGCGCCGGCGCGCCAGCCGCCAGAATTCGGGGTCGGCACCAGCAAAATCCTCGGAGACGCGGCTGAGGCCCGGTTCGATGCGGAAGAGCACGTTTTCATGACCGACGTCGCTGCCGGGGCGGCCGTTGGTTCCGGAGCGGGCGAAAGGACTGCCGGTAGAACGCAAGTAGGCGGCGGCGGAGCGGCCGACGCCATCATCCAAAACCTTCAAGGACGGCAGCGGCGAAACCACGAGGTAGGTTCCTGACGGCCCGCCGGCAAGGACTTGGTAGACCATGTCGGGGCGATCCAAATTGATACTGTCGAGGCTGGCCTTGCGGGCGCGTATAAGTTCAGCGAATTCCGCTCCCGAAGCGATCCCGGTGCAGTAGATTGAAACCTGAAAGTAGCGGGCTTTACGCAGGGCCTGGACGGCCTCCTCGGGGCGATGGCTCCACCATTGGCGGTAGAAGGCGATCCACGTGCGGAAATCTTCGCCGCCGGCGTTACGGCGCGGTAAAAGCCAATACGTTGATCGAACTCTTCGAGGCCGGCGAAGGAGGTATGGGTTTCCAGGAGCCAGGTCTCGGTGGAGCCCGTGCTGGCAGTCATTCCAAAGCGAAAGAGACCGCCGGCCACATCGACCTGAGGGATGTCGCCAGAGGCAGGAGGACCGGGACTTTGTATGATACGGACGAGTGGCGGCGGTTGGGTCAATATTTCAGCCGTAGCGGTGATAGGTAAGAGCACCGGGAGGAGAATCGGTTTCATGCTAGCCGGTAGGTTTGACGCTGCAAATCCGCACTGCGTTTAAGAGCAAGTTTTCCGAAAAACCTTTTCCTACCTCGGACGTATACTAAGCCATGTTTCGAGAACTCCGTCACGCGCTTCGGTTGTTGAGCCGGAACCCGGCGTTCGCTTTTGTTTCGATCGCCGCGATTGCCCTGGGCATCGGCGTGAACACCGCCCTATTCAGCATCGTGAACGCGGTAGTACTGCAACCGCTGCCTTTCGCCGAGCCGGACAGATTAGTGATGGTTTGGGAAACGCGGCCGGACCTGGGCGCGATGAGCAACGTTGTCTCCAATGCCAACTTCCTCGATTGGCGCGCGCGAAACCAGGTTTTCGACGCAATGAGTCCAGTATTCTTCGGATCGGGCGCTCTGATTGGGACTGGCGAGCCGGAGCAGATTCGCTTCCAATTGGTGGGGGAGGACTTTTTCCCGATGTTGGGCGTCCAAATGCAGTTGGGACGCGGGTTTACAGCGGAGGAGTGCAAGCCGGGCGGTCCGGCGGCGGCAATTCTCTCGGATACATTCTGGCGCGGGAAGTTCTCGGCCGATCCCGGAATCGTCGGACGGACTATTCGGTTGGGTCCCGACGCGATTACCGTCGTCGGTGTGGCGCCGGCGGGCATGATGACGATAGGCGACCGGACGCCTTCCCTCTGGCGGAACGCGCGTCTGGCGGGCGCCGGCTCTAACGGACGGCGATCGTCGGGACGGAATATTTCCGTACTTGCGCGGCTGAAGCCGGGCATCGGAGTGCACCAGGCCGACCGGCATATGGTGGAGCTGGCGGCGCATTTGGAACGGGAGTACCCGGAATTTAACTCGAAGTGGAGCGCGCGGGTTTCGCCCTTGGTGGAAGAGGTCACGGGTAAGGCAAAAACACCTCTATATTTCCTGCTGGGCGCGGTGGCCTGCGTTTTGTTGATTGCGATTACCAACGTCGCGAACCTACAGTTGATCCGCGCAGCGGGCCGCGGTCGGGAGCTCGCGGTGAGAGTGGCTTTGGGCGCAAGCAGAGGGACACTGATGCGGCAGATGCTGATGGAGAGCATGACGCTGGCCGTGGCCGGTGCGGCGGTGGGCCTCCCGTTGGGCTGGTGGCTGTTGGCGTTCCTGAAACAGGTGGGGCCGCAGGATATCAAGCGGCTCGACGCCGCGGCAATCGATTTGCGGGTTTTGGCGTTCGCGATCGCACTGACGCTTTTCACAGGTCTGTTAACCGGGCTGGTGCCGGCATGGAACGCCACGCGGGGCATGGTGGGATCGGCGATTCGCGATGGCGCTCGCGGTGCGACAGCGGGGGCGCGCACGAATACGGTAAGGGAGGCGTTCACGGTGGCCGAAATCGCCCTGTCCCTCATTCTGCTGGTGGGCGCCGGCCTACTGCTCAAGAGTTTCTCAAACCTGATGGCGGTGGATCCGGGGTTCCGCGCCGGTCAGGTAGTAACCGCGAACATATCCTTACCTGGGAACCGGTATCAGGATCAACAGGGCGTACGATTTTTTGAGGAACTGAGGCGGCGAACCCGGCAGTTGCCGGGCGTGGTTAACGCCAGCGTCATAACCTTCCTGCCATTCAAGGGAGGCGGATCAGCCACTTACTATTGGCGCACCGACAAACCGAAACCGGCACCGGGCCAGGAGCCGGTAACGGACGTACGGATGGTGCAGCCGGATTATTTCGAAACGATGAACATTCCGCTGCGGCAGGGACGCTTGTTCGCCGATGCCGATAATAAAATCGGCGCTCCGCTGCGATTCATCGTGAACGAGACCTTGGCGAAAACCATGTTCCCAGGTGAAAGCGCAGTCGGCCGCCACCTCATCGTTCAAATGAAGGACGAGGACGTGCCGGGCGAAATCGTAGGCGTCACCGGCGATATCAAGCATGGCAGTTTGGACACTACTGTCCGGCCAATGGCGTACTATCCTCATGCCCATTTGTTTTTCAACTTCGGAACGCTGGTTGTGCAGGCCAACGGCGATCCGGCCTCCTACTTCCGGCCGGTGACGGCGCTGATCCATGAGTTGGATCCGGAACTCGCGGTTTCGGAAATGGGGACGATGCAGCGGTGGATTGACGAATCGGTCGCACGGCCCAGGTTCCAGTCACGGCTTTTGGCGGGCTTCGCGGGGCTCGCCCTGGTGCTGGCCATCATTGGAATCTACAGCGTGGTGGCCTACGGGGTGGCGCAGCGGCGGCATGAGATTGGGGTTCGCATGGCGCTGGGCGCTCGGCGAAGCGACATAGCCCGGATGGTCTTGGGACGCGGAGCGCGTTTGGCGATGATCGGATTGGCGGTGGGCGCGCTTGGTGCATTCGCCCTGGGGCGGTATCTGGAGACGCTGCTGTTCGAAGTAAAGCCGGCCGATCCGGTGGTTCTGACGGCCACGGCCGTGGGGCTGCTGGCCGTCACCTTGGCAGCCAGCTACATACCCGCGCGGCGTGCCGCAGGTGTCGAGCCGTTGGAGGCGCTGCGTTATGAGTGAGCGCGCCACCGGCGAGCCAGGGCGGGAATAATCGCTCCGCCAATATTTGGAATGCTGGCGTCGGGAAGCGGTACCGGATCCGGGGTCACGAACGACTTTAAGAGCCGAAAGAAGGCGTTGGCCTTCTCCGAAAGAGACACCCTGGGATGACGTCCGGTGGCGGTAAAAATCATCACGGTGACGTCGTCCGCGGATAAATCTTCCGCCGCCCGGCTGTCGATCTCCCGCAGCAGTTCATCGATCAAAGTCTGCGGCGGTTCATCGCCAATCAGCCGCACAATGCGAAGGACGCCTTCTTCCCCCAGCATTTCACCATCGGCGTCACTGGACTCCATCAGCGCGTCAGTATAAGTAAGTACCCGGTCGCCCGGTTTCAACTCGAGATCGAACTGTTCGTACTCGGAGAAATCGAGAAGTCCAAACGGGATGTTGTGCGGGACGGCATGGCAGTTCTTCGATTCGTGGCAGAGAAAGTCCCATTTCTGCTGCGCGGCGCGGTAAATCAATGGGCGGGGATGGCCGGCATTGCAGACAGTGAGCCGGCGGCTGGGCTCAAAGTACGTCGCCACGATCGCCGTCGCAAACGCGCCCTTCTTGGAAAGCGCCGCAAACTGCTGATTGAGCAGCCGGACGAACTCCGACTGATCGAGCCGGTTGACGAAGCGCCGCATCAGGGTTCGAAGGTCCGCTGCCGTAGACGCAACGGCCGCTCCATGTCCCGCGACATCGGCCAACAGCAGCCGGCTAATGCGGCCCGTGGCGCAATTGGAGGCATAGTAGACATCGCCGCCCTGCCGCGCGCCCCCGTAGGGTTTGCTGTAGACACAGGCGTCCAGGCCGCCGAACTCCACGCCTTGCTTCGTAAGCTGGCTGCCGCCCCAAACCTCCATGCAGTGCATTCGTTCGCTCATAACGAATGGATTATACGGGAGCACTCTGCCGTTGGATTTCCGTTAGTCTGGAAAAAGTCATGGCTCTCACGCGGCGTGAATTTCTGGCGGGCGGATTAGCATACGGCGCTGAGGGGGAAGAGGTGAATGACGTTCATTCGCAATTGAATGCGACCCGCGTCGCGCGAGTTGTGCGGCCCGCCACAGTGGAGGAGTTGCAAACGGTGATCCGTTCCAACCAGACCGTGAGTATTTCCGGCAGCCGGCATGCAATGGGCGGCCAGCAATTTGGCGGCGGAACGGCGCTCGTCGATATGCGCGGGCTCAACCGCGTTTTGGGCGTAAATCTGGACAAGCGGACGATTTCAGCGGAGGCGGGAATCGAATGGCCGGAACTGGTAGCGGCCCTTGCGTCCACGCCGCTGGGAATTATCCAGAAACAGACCGGGGCCGATAAGTTGTCTTTGGGCGGTGCTCTGGCGGCCAATGTACATGGGCGGGGGCTGCGGCTTCGGCCCATCATAGACAACGTGGAATCGTTTGAGCTCATGAACGCAGCCGGCGAAATCGTAACCTGCGACCGGGAAAAGAATTCCGAGCTCTTCCGCCTGGCCATCGGCGGATACGGGCTGTTCGGCATCATCACCCTAAATCCGGCAGTTTGGAGCGACGTCGAGAGGCACAATCCTTGAGGCGACGAGCGGAAATCGGCCGAAGTCCTGGAAGATCCGCTTTACAATCTTCGGCCATTGGACACGCTCGGCTAACTGCTC